>Ga0209137_1002459_pt1 | contig 16306 bp, 22 predicted proteins | sample SaaInl5LU_22_DNA_FD_184642 | JGI IMG/M metagenome (GOLD analysis project Ga0209137, IMG submission 184642) | Marine microbial communities from expanding oxygen minimum zones in the Saanich Inlet - ESP_105LU_22_DNA (SPAdes) (version 2) | ecosystem: Environmental > Aquatic > Marine > Intertidal... | reverse complement strand
ATTGGTATCAAAGGTGCTACAGGTGCACAAGGTGCTCAAGGTGCTCAAGGTGCTAGAGGTGCTCAAGGTGCTACTGGTGCACAAGGTGGCGGCGGTGCTACAGGTGCTCAAGGTGCTCAAGGTGCTGGAGGTGGTACAGGTGCTACAGGTGCTAAAGGTGCACCTGGTCAAAAAGGTGCTACAGGCGCTCAAGGTGCTCAAGGTGCTGCAGGTTCTAACGGTTCTAATGGTTCTAAAGGTGCTACAGGTGCACAAGGTGCTCAAGGTGCTCAAGGTCATCAAGGTATCAAAGGTGCTGTAGGTGCTAAAGGTAATACTGGTAGTACGGGCCCGGGCGGTCCGGGCGGTCCAACGGGACCAACTGGTGCTCAAGGTGCTCAAGGTGCTGGAGGTGGTACAGGTGCTACAGGTGCTAAAGGTGCACCTGGTCAAAAAGGTGCTACAGGCGCTGGCGGTCCGGAAGGTCCTATCGGTCGCGACGGAGCTCCAGGTGCTACAGGTCCTACGGGTCCTAAAGGTAATACAGGTAATACTGGTGCTCAAGGTGCTGCAGGTCCTGCAGGTACGGTTTACACACCAACTGTAGTTAGACTAAGAAATTACGCAGTAACTTCTTCAGGAGACTTAAACAGTGCATTTAGAACGCACTCTTCATCTCCTGGAATTACTACAGGTAATTCAGCAGCGATGCCAGCAGCTAACAGTTACGAGTTTATGAAGGCAGGAACTAAAATTGATTCTGGTAAATATATGATCTCTTACAACATTACGATGAAGAGTAATTATGCTAACAGATCATGTTTAGGTGTTATGGCTAGACCATTCAACTCTTCAGGTGGTGGTGGTTCAGACGTTCCAGGTTCTAACTCAGTACTGTACTACAGATTTAATACTTATGGTGAATACAATACACACGCAGCTACGTTCTATTTTGATACAGCTTCGTTCAGTGGATTTAACCACCTAAGATTCTATCTAGAATTAAGATCAGGTGCGGTAAATCACGCAACTGTAAACGGTGTTATTGCGTTCCAAAAACTTGCATAAAAAAATAACTATTAATTATGACAACAGTTAATTATTACATTGAAGATTTAACTACTGGATTAGTGGTTATGAATGACGGTCAGATGATGGCGTTTACGCCAGAAGCCGATGCTAAAGCGTTTAGTTTACAAGAACTAGCACTGGATCACATCGACACTCTACCGGCAGGTGAATACAGAATCTTTTCAAGAATCGTGAAAGCGTAATCTTAATAAAGATAAGTTAAATAGGGGCCCCTCATTGAGGGGCCCTTTTTTTGTAAACAAAGTTATGTTATTGATGTATAATGTAAAATTAAAACTATAGTATGTCATATCTTTTCAATAAACAAACAAATGACCCACAAGAATTCTATTGGTATAAAGAAGGATTTTCTAAAAAAGAATTAGAAAAAATATATACAGAGGTTTCTAAGTTACCTTTTCAAGAAGCAACTACATTTTCAAATGATGGAGACAAATCAGTAAGATCTTCTTCTATCAAATGGATTCCACAAGATGAAAACTGGAAATGGTTATATGATAGACTAATGGAATTAGCATCTACAGCCAATGAATCCCTTTGGAACTTTGATTTAATATCAGCTCCAGAACTTATTCAATATACAGAGTATTATGCTTCTGAAGAAGGACATTATGATTGGCATCAAGATATCGGCCCTGGTGAAGGTTCATTAAGAAAGGTATCTATTACAGTTCAGCTTTCAGATTCAGATGAATACGAAGGTGGCGATTTACAATTATGGTTCGGCGCAAATTCAGTAGTAAACTCGGAAAGAGGTGCTGGAGTTGTTGTTGTTTTCCCAAGTTATATGATGCATAGAGTTTCAAAAGTTACTAAAGGCACTAGACGTTCTTTTGTACTTTGGGTAGGTGGTGAACATTACAGATAGATGAAAGTATTAATATACATAGGATATCAACAAAAAGAACTTGAGTACCAAGATTTCATAGATGGAAATCAAATTGGAGGTACTGAAGTAGTTGCTCTTAAATTAGCCGAACAATTAGTCAAATACGGATTTGAGGTTTATTTTGGTGGTCAAATTAAACCAGGATTTAATAATAATATAGAATGGTTAGATTTAATAGGTTGTTCTAGTAAGCATTTTGACGTTGTGATATCCGCAAGTTATATTCATTTTGTAGATACAATTGATGCTAAATATAGACTTTTCTGGTGGCATAACACTGACTTTTATCCATGGAAAAATGGTCAAAATGCATATGATAAAACCATCTTAAATGATTGGAGAATTGATAAGCATATCACTCTAACAAATTGGCACAAAGAAACTATTAAATCTAAATATGGTATTGAAAAGCCAATTGAGGTAATTGGAAACGCAATAGATCGCAATACATTTAGTGAAAATAGAAACAAGATTAGAGATAGTTTTATTTACTCCTCAGCAGCCGACCGTGGTTTATATAGGTTACTATCCATGTGGCCTGAAGTTCTCTTAGAAGTTCCTAATGCGACTCTGAATGTGTTCTGTCCAGGTTACAGTCAACCTAATGTTGAATCATGGCCTGATGGTGTAACTTACCATGGAACAGTTAGCCAACACGAGCTACATAAATGGCAAGAGAAGTCAGAATATTGGCTACACCCAACAGACTATGAAGAGACTTATTGTATTACAGCTCTTGAAATGCAGTATGCAAATGTTATTCCAGTTACAACGAATGTCGCAGCTTTAAATGAGGTCGTAGGATCTAGAGGTTATACATTAGACTCTAATGAAACAAATGATGCATTTATAAGTATAATTAAAGAATTAAAAAGATCTCCTGAATTAAGAAAGGTCTACAAAGATAAAGGTCATCAATGGGCAAAGCAACAAAGTTGGAATACTAGAACTATTGAATGGGTAAAGTTATTGAAGCAATATGAAAATTGATCATATTTACGTTATAAATCTAAGATCAGATACTAAAGGTATAGTTGATAGGTTAAATGGTTTAAATTTACCAGAGCCTACTAATTATACTATTATAAATGCTATCAATGGTAAGGCTTTAGTTTTAGGAACTACTGAAATTAAACTACCGTATGCATATAGACCAGCTTCTTGGTGGAAGTTAGAAGATACTGATAATTCATGGTGGTCTAGAGATGTAAATCACTCTGAAATTGGATGTACTCTATCGCATGTTAATTGTTGGTTAGAAGCTAAAGCAAGTGGTTATAAAAATGTTTTGATTTTAGAAGAAGACTTTATATGTAATGAAAGTCAGTGGCCAGAAGATTTAAACCTTTTACCAGCAGATTATGACTTAATGTATATGGGTCGTCAAAAATCAGGACTAACTAACGACACACCGTATAAAAATTCTATAGTTAAACCTGGATATTCATATAACACACATGCGTATTTAGTTAGTCAATCAGGTATTGAAAAAATGTTATCTAAGTCACCAAACCTAGATATTATTCCAGCTGATGAACTATTTCCAGGATTCATAGGTAATCACCCAAGAGAAGATGTTAATCAACGATTTAATGTTAATCTTAATGCATTTGCATTTTCAGAAGGCGATCCTTATTATATTACACAAACTGCAGTTATGAAAAACTCAATTGACTCAAACTTTGAAATCCTAGACGCATCTAATTGGGATGCTTGGACTAAAAAGTATATTGCTCCTGTAATGCTTCAGCATGATTATGAACTTATGACTGATGAACTAGGACCTAATATTGTTGAATTCCCACTTTTCACAGATAGATTTTGTGAAGAATTAATTCAACTAGCAGAAACAAATGGAGAATGGACAGTTGGTCGTCATGAATTCTATCCAACTAATGATATGCTTATGGAACACTTAGGCATGAAAGATATTTACACTCGAGTCATCAGAGAATTTGTAGCACCATTAGCAACTTGGTATTTTACACTCGAAGGCGAAGGATGGGATACTGTAGTTGATGAAACGTTTATCATTCGTTATAAGCCAGATTTACAAGGGCAACTTTCAGTACATCATGATTACTCATCATATACAATCGGTGTTAAGTTAAATGACGAGTTTGAAGGCGGCGGTACATTCTTCCCTAAATATGGAGTTAATGCACTTCCAAAAAGAAATGGTAATGCGTTCCTACATCCTGGAATGATTACACACAGACACGGTGGACGACCAGTCTACTCAGGAACAAGATACATCAACGTATCATTTATTAAGAATACATCTATATTAAAATAACATGAAAAGAGAATTGAATTTACAATCATCATCAGGTAACGACGGGTTACCAGTAAGCCCTTCACTGCCAGAAGGAGTTAAGAATTATTTAATCGATATTGACGGTACTGTTACGGACGATGTACCTAATGAAGAGCCAGAGCGTATGAAGCATGTGCTTCCGTTTCCAGATGCTCTAGAAATTCTAAACAAATGGTACGACGAAGGTCACATTATTACATTCTTTACATCTCGTACTGAAGAAACTCGCGAGATCACTGAAGCGTGGTTAGACCGCCACGGCTTCAAGTACCATGGTTTATTAATGAATAAACCACGTGGTGGAAATTACCATTGGATCGATAACCATATTGTTAAAGCAACTAGATATGTGAACAAATGGACTGATCTAGTAGAGCAAGAGCGCTTAATTGAAGTCTTTGAAGATTAAAAAAGTATCATAATATATAAGAAAGAGGCCCAGTGGGCCTCTTTTAGTTTCTGGTTCCAATATATAAGTTAGAAAGAAAATAAAACTAACTTATAAAATGCCAAATAAAATACTAGTAAACTCAGGCATCGACGAAGATGCAATTAATATTCATTCGTTCTCAATCTCTTCTAATCTAGGGATGGGTCCTACGTACAATTACCAATGGTATAACGGTGTCGATATACCAGCTGGTGGATATGCAATATATTACATGGCTGTTCCAAAAGTACTTGTAGCAAATAATGACGAAGAATTAATAGAATTATTAAATTCAATCGGTCGTGGTGGAGGTCCTTACGGCGCTTATATTCAAAAAGATGATTTAGGAGAAGCAATAAGATGGGCAAATGACCGCGATATCCTCGTTGTTAATCATTTCTTTGAGAGCATAACCACAGATGGTCTTGTATTAAATGTAGAGCCTAAACACGTTGCATGTTTTGCAGATAATAAGCCTGTAACAAACGTAGTAACTAACACAAACTTAGATACTGGTTGGGCAAAGGGTTACCAAAGAGATATAGTATTTAATGAAATTGACCCTCCACATGGTGTTGATTCACCAGTTGTCGGATTTAACAGAGGTCAATCTTCTGGTTACTGGTACTCTTATGGTGATTACGCACCTCAAACACCTGGTGAAACTTATTTTGTTTCAGTTTGGGTTAAAACTAATGATCCGAATTTTAGACTTAACTATTATACAGCAAATAACTCAGAATCTGGTAGAATATGGGGTTCTCATATCTCAGTACCAAGTGATGGTCAATGGCACAGAATTGAATGGCCATCTTTTGTAAATTCAGCAACTAGTCAGTCTGATAGTTTATCATTTAATTTTGAATTTTCGGAGCCTGTTGGTGAATACTCATCAAGAACATGGTTATGTGCTCCAATGATGCATACTGGTACAGAACATGTACCTTTTGTTGCAGGAACGAGAGGTCAAAATAATTTAATAGATTTATCAAATAGATCAACTGAGGGTATTGTTCTTGGTAATCCTAAACAAGATGCTCAAGGTAATTTAGTACTAGATGGTGCTGGAGATCACTTACAATTTAATAGTCACTCTGCATTTAATGTAGATTCACGTACTATTGAAATTAAATTTAAGATGAATTCATCTTATCCTAACTATGCACCTCTAGCAGTTTATGCAAATGGTTCTTCTTCATCAAATAGAATGTGGTTAGGTATTCAAAACAGTAAATTCCAGATGCATGGTTGGGGAACTGATGATCCTGCTGGAACAACTACTATTAATGCAGGTGAATGGTATACTTGCGTATTTAGTTACGATAAATTTTATCAACAAATGAAGGTATACACTAACGGTAAATTAGAATCAACAATAACAAATTCACAAGGTGGAATTAGTGCAGTTGCAGGAATGAACTGGTATGTTGGTGCAGTTCCAGGTTCGTGGCAAGGTGTTACATACTCAGATATGACACTTGCTTCATTTAAAGTTTACGATAGAATCTTATCAGATTCTGAAGTTGCACATAACTACTATAAAGCAAATATTGTAAAAGATAATTTAATATTTAACACAGATGCTTCAAACCTTCAATCATACGTTGAAGGTGATTTAGTAGCTAAGTCTTTAGTTGACGGAGTTTCTGGAGATCTTTTAAATGCAGTAGGTTACACTAAAGAATATGGAGGTGCATGGAAATTTAGAAGTGAAGATGACGGTATTAAATTCACACCTTCTTTTAATCTTACACCACACAGTGCTGTAACGATCAATGGTTGGATTAAAGTTACAACTGGCGGATCTTGGTTTAGATGGTTTAGTGGAACTTCAAATACTTCATTTCACTTCCCAGATTTAGCGATCTTAAATAACGGTGATATTGGATATATTCATAGTACAACAAATACAAGTTGGGTAGATATAAATAAGAGCATCGGTCTTAACACATGGGCTTATGTTTCTTATGTGTTTACAAATACTGGAGGTATTACGATCTATATAAACGGTGAATTAGTACACAATGCTGACTTTGCATCAGGTTCTTTCCCAAGTAATTTTAACTTTATGCTTGGTAATAGATATGATCTAAATGGTGAAGCTATTGTAGGTGAAATTGCAAACACTTCAATTTACACTAAAGCACTTTCACAAGAAGAGGTACTACAAAACTACAACGCAACTGCTGCGAGATTTAAATAAACTAACTTAACAATGGCAAATAAAATAAAATACAATTCAAGTATTGATGCTAATGCCTTTAATATAGGTGGATGGTCAGTAGGTATAGACGGTTCAGGTATGGGCCCATCAGCTTCATCTGGATTTAAAAATGGTATTGATATACCAACTGGCGGCTATGCTATTTACACAGATGGCCCTGCAGTTAGAATCGCAAATAACGATGCTGAACTAATTCACATTATTAATAAATATGGTGCTGAAGTAACTACAGTTGAAGGCGCTTTGCTATTTGCTAAGAATGCAAACATTTTAGTCCTTAATAGTCTTTTTGATAATATTACAACAGATGGACTTGTTACATACATGGATGCTAAACACGTTACTTCTTATCCTAAAGACGGTAGTACTTGGTATAGTTTACATGCACCTGAAGTTGATATTTCTCAACTCAGAGTTCTTGGTGGATATCATAACACAGGAGCAGCATCAATGTACAACTACTTTAATGCTAATGCTATTATGACACAAGGCGGTAGCTATTCTGATGGATATGCAACTATTATGTCAATAGACCCTACAACTGCTGCTAATAGTTATGATTTAATAGTTGTTGATGCAGGTGTATGGTCATTTGGATCTAATGTCATGCAAAAACTAAAGGATTTTGTCGATGCTGGTGTTTCAGTAATGGCAACTGGTAATGATAATAGAACAAATGTTTTTGTTTCATCTTATAGTACATCTCCAAGAGGTGCACACAATATTATAATGGAAGATGAATCTTTAATAGGTCTTTCAGGTCAAACACTTTCATATGGGTCTACTGACGTTTATGGAGGTATCAGTGCTCTTGCAAATGGTGCTAAACCTCTTTATAGAAGAGATGATTCTGGAGATATTATGGGATTTGTTTATCATAATCAAGATAAAGGTTCTGCACTATTCTTCGATCAAGAATTTATAGGAAGCTTTAATAATGACATTTACCTAGCGGCACTTAACTATGTGATTAAGAATGTTGGTTATATTGGTAAATTTGTAAATACACCGGTATTCGAAGATGCTACTAAATCATTTAAATTTGATCAAGCGAACGAATACTTTACTCTTTCTGACACTGCAGTTGAAGATCTTTCAGGTAGCTTTACTTTAATGGGATTTTGTAAACAAGGTGCTACAGGAACACCACATCAAACAGTTATAAGTACGGCTATCGATTATAGAAACGGTGCAAAACTAATGAGTAGGTATCATGGTCCTATTGCTCTTTGGGTTGGTAATAATGACGGTAGTGATTCATATGTTTTAAGTTCGGGTGTTGATATTACTAATGACGGTCAATGGCATCATATAGCCGCAACTAGAGATGCAAATACTGGCGTAATTAAAGTTTATGTTGATGGTGTTCTTAAAAATTCACATACATATGTAACAGGCACTCTTGCAATGGCAGGTGATGCTTCTATTGCTAGAGATTATCATATGTCTACATACCACCACACTGGTAATATTGCATCAGTAAAGGCATACAATAAAGTTCTTTCAGACGATGAGATCAAAAAAGATTACTATGGTTCTAATATTGTAACTGGTAATAATCCAAGATTAGTTTGTGACCCTGCTAATAATAGATCGTTTACAACTGGAGATACTGGCCTCACAGATCTTGCAGCTGGCGGTGAATTATTTACTATTGAAGGTACGGGTTCAAAAGTAGACGAGAATGGAGGAATCTTAAGGCTTAATGCAGGTAGAATTTATAGAAATCAAGTCGGCTGGTTCGGTAAAATGGCAATGTCTTGGTGGATGAGATACGACGGCACTCCTCAAAATACTAATTTTTATACAGAAAGCCATAGAACGGTAAGTGGTTGTGCTAGGATTTATTCACCTATTTTATCAGATGGTAGATTTCAATTTCAGGTATGGGATAACTCATCTGGTTCTCTACCTAGTAGATCTATCGCTGCCGTGACTACTACTAATGTATGTGATGGTAATTGGCATCATGTAACTTGTCAATGGTCAAATGGTTCAGGTAATTTACCAAGAGGGCTTTATGTTTATGTTAATGGTGTTTTAGAAGGATATGCTGACATGATAGGTAATGACGGTGGTTATCAACATATTCATCTAGGAGGTTCTTATGGATGTGCTGGAACTTCGACACATAGTGTAGACTTTGGGCCAATTATGCATTATAAGAATTACAACCTTTCACACGAAGAAGTTCTTCAAAACTATCAAGCTCACGTAAATAGATTTAAATAATTATGGAAATAGTATTAGATAACGGACAATACAATGTCCTAGAAAATGGTCAAGTGGTTTATACTGCCGTTACAGAAGATGAAGCTCAAGGTTTTGTTGACTGGAAAAATAGACCAGAACACGATGCAGGTAATCCTGAAGAGTGCGTCACATGTTGATGAATATATAGTATATGTTATCATTCGAACAATTTATATTAGAACAAGAAACTCAAGGGCAACTTAAAAGGATTGCCCTTGCTGTTTCTGTTGATATGCCTGATAACAAGTATATCTATGATTCTAAATACAATGTCTCAAAAATGTTTGAGATCTTAACAAAAGATAAGAAAGTTGAGCCTTCTAAAATGCCAGTCTTTAACTATTCAAACTGGAAAGTTGAGAAGATGATCAAAGATGGTTGGGACCCTAAGCTTATCTTTAATTCAGTCAAAGCCAAAGAAAGAGTTTCTTCAAAGGCTAAATGGCATAAAATCCACGAAGGTTCTAAATATACACCAAATGTAGTTTTTAATAAGGGTGATATCAAGAATCTTGCATTTCCAATTGTAGCCAAACCAGATAACAGATATGGTGGCCAAGGTATTGTAGTCTTTAAGAAGCCTGATGAATTGGTAGATGCAACACTAGAAGAGTTTGCAGTCTTCTCAGAAAAGATCAATATTAAAGAAGAGTTAAGAATCTTCTGTTGGAAGGGTCGTCCAATTATGCATGTGTTCAGAGTTCCAGCAAATGATCAAACAAAAGACTTATCAAAGGATCCTAAAGACAAACTTAAATTTAACTATGAATTGGCTAATCAGCAAGTTAATGGTAGTTTAATGGATGTTGTGCAAGAGTTTTCAAAAGCACATAGCGATCTTGACTTTTATTCAATTGATGTTGTTATCGATGATAAAGGGCATCCTTATGTAATCGAGATGTCATCTGAACCTGGGCCAATCTTCGGAGTTATGGGCCACGTTTACAAAGAATTATATATAGAATACTTTGGTGAACCAGTTTCGCCAGAAACAGATAGATTGATAGATACATATATAGAAGAGGATATCGATCAAACAATTAATTCAGACAAATCACGATTCAAAAGGAGATAATATGGACTACAAAGACACAATGAAATTTATGGCTATTAACATATGGATTCACCATATGCAAATTGATGAGATGTTCGACTATCTTTCAGGTAGAGTCGACACACCTCCACCTTATTGGTATAATCATGAAGAGTGTCCTTATACAGTTACTGGTGGTTATACTAAAATCTCTATACCATACGGTGAGTTTACTAAACTTAGATCTGAAAGAGATTGGGAAGATCATTTTACTTCAACTAATCCAGTTAGACATGGCGATGATTGGTCTTCATGGGACAAAAGCTTAAGAGATGATAAAGATCTTGGCTTTGATGATCACGAAGATTTCATAGATCTTTAATTGAAACAAATTATACCTTTTAGATATAACATCATGTAAAGGTATAATATATGTTTTCAAAGGAACAAATCAAGAACATGTTGTTTTTAGATGTGGAGACAGTCTCTTCACACGCAGACTTAACTTCAATGCAAGTTGAAAGTCCAGCTATGGCCGAATTCTGGCCAGATAAAGCCAATCTTATTCGTAAAGGTAAACCAGAGATCATTGATCTTGATGATAGTCAAGTTTATGAGCAAGAATCTGCGTTGTACACTGAATTTTCAAAGATTGTAACCATATCTATAGGCCAAGTCACATTTGATGATGCTGGCGAAGCTCATTTTAAAGTTAAATCATACTATGCTGACAATGAGCAAGATATCATAGAAGGCTTCCATAAAGCTCTAAACGCATTGTTCTCCAGAGCTCCTGGTTTAAAGCTAGTTGGCCATAATGTAATTGGTTTTGATATGCCATTGATTCTACGTAAGTTTGTTAAATATGGTTTACAAATTCCAAGACAATTAATGTTACATGATATTAAACCATGGGAAAGTTGCTTAGTTGATACAGCTAAGATTTGGAAATTTGGCTCATGGACTGGAGCACCTCTTGGTTTACTATGTACTTCACTTGGTATTCCTAGTCCAAAGAATGATTTATCAGGTTCTGAAGTTAGCGCAGCTTATTGGCAGCGTCAAGAACTTGAAAGAATTAAAGATTACTGTGAAGGTGATGTCAAAGCGACTGCTAATGTCATATTAAAGTTCGCAAATATGTCACTTTGTCATTAAAATAAGCTCTGGAACAGTTGTTTCTTTATAATAACTGTTAAACATTAAATTAAAACTTAAAAATTATGTGGTACAGAACATTTGACAACATCGTAGATGATTTTTTTCAAACAACAAACTCGGTAAACACTTTTAATTTACCTAAGTTTACACCAAAATCTAAGATTAAAGAGATTGAAAACGGGTATGAAGTTAGACTTGCAGTCCCAGGTATTGACGCTAAAGATCTTTCAGTAGAGGTTGATGCTTCTAAGAATGAGATCTATGTTGAATATGATGGTGAAGGTAATGACTTTATACAGGCTTTTAAAAAGACTTACGGTATTCCACAGATTATTGACACTGATTCGATTGAAGTTAATGTAGATCTGGGTATTTTATCGATCATAATGACAAGAAAGGAAGAAACTTCAAGAAAGAAGATTCTTTAATTTCTATTAAAGGTAAAATCTAGGGTAAATAATTTGCCCTAGATTTTTTTATGTCATCTGAATTTCGTATATTAGTAGAGTAATAACAAACAAACTGCTAATCATGTCAAATAACAAATCAACAGGAACATCATTTAGTTCATTATTAACTATCGCATTTATTGTACTTAAACTAACTGGTGTAATTGATTGGTCATGGGTATGGGTATTGAGCCCATCTTGGATCTCACTCTTATTAAGACTTGCACTTATTCCATTCATTCTTATACTGAATAAGAAGATCGAGAATGATAAGCCTATCAACAAGTTCTTCGAAGATCGTCTTAAAAAAATGTCAAAATAATTTGCCCTATATTTTTTTATGTCATCTGAATTTCGTATATTAGTAGAGTAATAATCAAGTAAATTAAAACACTATGGCAATCCCAAAAATCTACAAATTCGGTATCGAGATCACAAAACCTTGGTCAAAAGAGATGTATGACTTTAATGACAACATCCGAGCTTATTACCAAGATCAGATCTTAGATCTTATTGAAACGCTTGATACTCCAGAACGTTGTCAAGAAATTGCAAAGGTTGTAAATCCTTATGGATACGGGCCTGGACTTGATCATGATGTGGATTACATGCAAGACGATATGCGAGGTAACCTTCAAAATTCTGAAAACTACTGGATCAAAGAATGTGTTGAAGAGCTTATCAAGATAGAAGAGATCGAGCCTATGATCTTTGAACCAACTCCAGAGATGCCTGCAATCGCACTTTACGATCTCGGTGAAGTTGTAAACATTATCGGCTTTGAAACTCGCGAAGAAATCCTAGCGTTACGCGACCGCTATACAATTACTAATGCACCTTTTTAATATATAAACTATGTTTGACGACGAATACAACGACTACGAAGAATACGAAAACTTCGACAACTCAGAGGAAATTATAGAAGCGGCTGAAAGAGCTCGTGAGGCTATGCTAGAAAAGTCAGTGCACATGAACTATCATGCTATTGTAGAAAAAGGTGCCCTTGGCTCTGACTTAAAACGTCTTCCTAACAATGAATTTATGGAGCTTGTAGAAACAATTGAATTTATGATTGAGTTCTACGAAAAAAGAGAAGTATACGAACGCTGTGCTATACTTGTTAAGTTCTTAGAAGCTGTCAAGACACTATCTGACTTTGAACCAGTGGTAGATATATACTAAATGGAACACAAAGATAAAAGATTAGAGCGCATCAGACTGTACCAAGGTTCAATTAAGGATCTTGTAGATTTCATTAAGGATAAAGAAAATGAAACAAATCAGCCACCTGAAAGTAAAATTGATATAGAAAAGCAATAATACAATGGAGGCTAAACTTTACGATGTACTGCATAGAATTGCAGAAGCTCTAGAAACTCAAAACTCTTTACTTGAAAATCAAGAGAAAAGAGCAATTAGACTAGATGCACTTGAAGCACAGTTAAAAAAGATTCAAATCACAGAATCAAAGAAGCCTCGTAAATCTAGCGAGGAATGACCTATTACGACATATTAGGTGTAGAGGAATCTGCGACTAAAGATCAGATTAAGAAAGCATATCGTAAACTGAGTAAGCAACACCACCCGGATATGAACGGTGGAGATGACTCTCGGTTTAAAGAGATTGCCGAAGCATACGAACATCTATCAGATGATGTTAAGCGTATGAAATATGATTCAGGTCGTAGAAATCCTTTTGCAAATATGGGTGGAGATGGATTCCAATTTGATGGTAATCTATCAGATATGTTTAATCAATTCTTTGGTGGTAATCCTCAGCAAATGAGAGGACAGAACCACACTGTCATGATGAACATCTCATTTCATGATGCATACATAGGTTGCAAGAAACGTTTTAGCATAAATGGAGAAACTATAGAGGTTGATATTCCTAAGGGCGTTAAAACGGGGTCAAAACTTCGTATCGCTGGTAAAGGTCAAATTAATCCATATAATCCATCAGCGGGCCCAGGAGATCTAATCATTCAAATTCAGGTTCAACAAAATGCAATATTCATATTAAATGGCAATGATATTTGGATTGATTATAACTTACCATGGTGGAACATTATCACAGGAACTAAGATCGACGTTGAGCTACCAGATGGTTCTTGGATTAAAGTTCCTGTCAATAAAAATTCTCAACATCATAAGACTTTGAGAGTAAAAGACAAGGGATGGCCGATATATAATACTAATCAATATGGTTCATTGATGATCAGGCTAAATGCAACATTTCCTGAACTTGACGATGCTACTATAGATAAAGTAAATGAATTAAAACAAGATTTACGTGGATTGGAATGATCAGATAACAAGATCTAATTTTGTATTAGAATTGCTGTTAATAGCAGAAACATCAGATGTTGATTCAATGATGGATAAACTATTAGAAGTTCTTATTGAGAACGGAGAAGAAATATTCGCAGCTTCCACTACACCTAAAAATGAAATGGACAGAGCACTTAACCAAATTATTGAGTGGTTTGCAAACAACGAAAGGTACGAAGCGTGCCATGAAATTAAAAAGATCAAAGAAAAATGCTTAAAGTAGAAGTACTTAATGGAAATATAGAGCAGGCTCTTAAGAAATATAAATCTAAGGTCATCAAGACCAAGCAGTTAAAAGAGGTGAGAAATAATCGATATTACACCAAGCCCACCTCTGAGAACAGGCTAAATAAGCAGAAAGCTGACAGAGTCAATCAATGGAATAAGAAGAACAACAATCAGGCATAGTTTTTTCATAAGTTTAATGTGTTTTTGTTAGTTGTTACTCTTAGCAATCAACAAATATAATATAATAATTAAACTCACGTATTATCACCCAAATAATAACAGTGGTAATATATAAACAGTAGCACAAATAGTATCATTTGTGAAACATGAAAAACAATACTAGACTGATGTCCTTTAATATATCCAACGAAGAGAAAGATGCTCTAATGCGAGCTGCTTATTACACTTTAACAAGGAACTTCACAAAGACCGTTAACCGATTTGTGGTATTTAAGGATGGTGAAAACATCGTTGAAATACCACATGGTATAGGACAGAGATCTAAATTCATAGAAGTTTTAATTCAATTTTTTGAGGAGCAAGAAGAATACGAGAAGTGTGATAAGCTTCTTAAACTAAAAGAACTGGTCGAAATGGCTGGTGACTAAACAAAATTCAATATATGTCAGATAGAAATGGTAAATCACAGCGCAGAGTGAACGACGGTAACACACTAAGTGGAGTACACCTTAGAAAATCTCAGCAACAATATGTAAATACTATTAACGACAATGAAATAACATTCTGTTATGGTCCAGCAGGGACTTCAAAGACATTTACAGCATGTTATGTAGCGCTTCAAATGCTTGAGCGCAAAGAAATCAAGCAAATTATCTTATGTAAACCAATTCAAGAAGCTGGCGAAAAGCTAGGTTTCTTACCAGGTGAAGTCGACGAAAAGATTGCACCATATATTAAGTCTTATAAAGGCAACATCGAGAAAATTATCGGTGTTGAAAAGACAAACATCTTATTTGAAAAGAATCTATTTAAGTTTGAACCTCTTGCATATATGAGAGGTAATACTTATGATGATGCTTTAATGATTTTAGATGAAGCACAAAATGCAGACTGGAAACAATTAATGTTATTTGTTACAAGAATGGGTAAAGACTCAAAGGTTATTGTAGCCGGTGATGTTTCTCAGTCAGATATTGCAAAATCAAGAGTTTCACTTCCATCATTTATTGACATGATCAAATCGGTTAAAGGCGTCGGAATACATATGTTCAACGAAACAGATATCGTAAGGGCAAAAATCCTACAAGATATCGTTAAGAAATATGACAAATGGAAAGACGAGAACAACAAATAGAAGTTCGCGACGTAAAGTTTGAAGATTTAGAAAGACTTTGTGAAATTTACTCCGAAGCGTTCCGCGATACCCAACCAATGCCAAAGCACTGGTGGAAAATCATGGAAGACCCGAACATTTACTACAGAATTGTTGAAGTGGATAATAAGGTTATGGGTGTAGCGTCTTTAATCGCAATTAACAAGATTTTACGCTCAGGTTCTAGAATGGGACTGATCGAAGATGTTGCAGTCTCTTCTGAAGCACGTGGCTTAGGTTTAGGCAAACTTCTTATCGAAGACTTGTTAGCACTTGGTGAAGAAGTAGGGTGCTACAAAGTGGTCCTAAACTGCTCTGATGATAATATTAAATTCTACGAGAAATGCGGTATGTACAAGGCAGAAAATCAAATGCGTTGGGACAGACCAAAGAAACAAAAGTAATATTTAGCATATAAGATCTATAAACAAATAGATCAATGGCACAAACTATATTACTAAAGGAGTCTTTTAACGGAGATCCAAACATTAAAGAAGTAGGATTAGATGAAGCAGGAAGAGGGGCTCTCGCTGGCCCAGTTGCAGTCGCAGCATGTATTATGCCAGCAGGCTTTCAACACGAACTTA
>Ga0209137_1002458_pt1 | contig 16309 bp, 19 predicted proteins | sample SaaInl5LU_22_DNA_FD_184642 | JGI IMG/M metagenome (GOLD analysis project Ga0209137, IMG submission 184642) | Marine microbial communities from expanding oxygen minimum zones in the Saanich Inlet - ESP_105LU_22_DNA (SPAdes) (version 2) | ecosystem: Environmental > Aquatic > Marine > Intertidal... | reverse complement strand
TCAACTCCAGTCGCGCGAATTCTCCTTTGCATAGCCAGAACTGTGGCGGTGTATCTGATGAGGCGCTCTATTCCGAGCTGTTTGGACATGTTCGCGGCGGCTTTCCCGGGGCGATTGCGGATCGATTGGGGCTTTTTAGAGCGGCAGACGGCGGGACGGTTTTTCTAGATGAGGTTTCCGAGGTCTCTCCTCAGTTTCAAGTCGCCCTCTTGAGGTTTTTGCAAGAAGGTGAAGTGAAGCCGCTGGGGTCCGACAAGACGCTTACCAGTAACGTCCGTATCATTGCGGCTTCGAACCGCACGATTGAAAAACTGGTTGAGGAAGGCAGTTTCCGAAAGGACCTTTATTACCGTCTAAGGGGTTTTCAACTTGACTTGCCAGCATTGAAAGACCGCACTTCAGATATCCCCATTCTTACCAATTTCTTCGTTGAAAAGTATGCGGGTGTAGTTGGGCGTCGCGTTCTGGGCGTGACAACAGATGTGCTGGACAGACTAGAGAACTTCCCCTTTCCAGGAAATGTGCGAGAGCTCGAGACGGAGGTTCAGCGTATGGTAGCTGTGGCCGAACAGGGCGGTTACATCGCGCTGCGACATCTTTCAGAGAAAATTTCCAATACGCCAATGCCTGATTCCGAGGCCGCAAACTTTGTCCCATCTGGCTCAACCCTAAAGGAAAAAGTCGAAAGCTTAGAGCAGTCGGTTTTGACGCAATCCCTTGATGCACGACATTGGAACCAAAGTAAGGTTGCGGACGAATTAGGTCTGTCGAGAGTTGGCTTGGCCAACAAAATTAAGAGATACGGGCTGCGGAAAGACTAGAAAATGTCGGATGAACAGCACGACACCAACTTAGTGAAATTTCCATTCTCAAAGTCTGGCATATCAAAGACATCTTCCCAGTCGCACAACCTTGGATTGACCAAGCTTTCATTCGATGTGAACCCAAGTGGTGCAGGCGCAAAGGGACACTGGTGTGATGCCTGCAAAGGCATTTGGTACACCTACTTTCTTGAGGTCGAATGCCCGGTTTGTGCGCGCCGCGGATAGCAAGACCTAGCGCAAACTTAGTTTTCAATTTCGATTAAACTAAGTTTACAGTTTACACTTTGTTTCAAAGAATAGTGTCCAACAGCCAGCGAGTTGATTTGAAACATTGTGTACCGTTGCGCATAATGAACGCGAATACGGGCGCATTTTTGTTGTTCTAGCTGGCTCTAGCTGAGCTGAACAAAAACATCGATGTGGCGTTCAAGACATTCAGGGAGGAAACTAAAATGGCAAATCTTTTGTGGCTTCAAGGGGGTGCGTGTTCTGGCAACACAATGTCATTCCTTAATGCTGAAGAGCCGAGCGCCTGCGATCTGGTTACTGACTTTGGGATCAACGTCCTTTGGCAGCCATCACTTGGTCTCGAGCTTGGTGACGAGGTAAAATCAATCGTCGAGAAATGCGTCTCGGGCGAAATTAAGCTTGATATCTTCGTGTTCGAAGGCTCGGTGATCAACGCGCCAAACGGCACTGGCGAATGGAATCGCTTCTGTGGCCGTCCTATGAAGGATTGGGTCAAAGAGCTTTGCGATGCCGCTGACTTTGTTGTCGCGATCGGCGACTGCGCGACGTATGGCGGTATTCCTGCGATGGCACCAAACCCCTCTGAAAGCGTCGGATTGCAGTTTCTGAAAAGAGATAAGGGCGGAGCGCTTGGCGACAGCTTCACAGCGAAATCTGGCCTTCCAGTTATTAATATTCCGGGTTGCCCGGCGCACCCTGACTGGGTCACGCAAATTCTTGTTGCTGTCGCCACTGGCAGAGCAGGCGATTTGACCCTTGATGAATTCCACCGTCCCAAGACGTTCTTCTCTTCATTTACACAGACGGGCTGCACACGAAATATGCACTTTGCTTATAAGGTCTCCACCACGGCCTTTGGTCAGCGAAAAGGATGCTTGTTCTACGACCTTGGATGTCGTGGTCCGATGACCCACAGCCCTTGCAACCGCATTCTGTGGAACCGGCATTCGTCAAAGACACGTGCAGGTATGCCATGCCTTGGTTGCACAGAGCCGGAATTCCCATTCTTCGATCTAGCGCCAGGAACTGTGTTTAAGACTCAGACCGTTATGGGTGTCCCTAAGGACATGCCAGAGGGCGTCGACAAGAAGGGTTACATAAAGCTCACAGCGGCTGCCAAAGGTGCAGCACCAGCATGGGCCGAAGAAGATATTTTCGTAGTCTAACTGAGATTTAGGAGAGATAAATATGTCTGCAACAGTAGAAACACTCGACATTTCGCCAGTAGGCCGTGTTGAAGGCGACCTTGACGTCCGGGTCGATATCGAAAATGGCGTTGTCACAAACGCATGGACGCAAGCGGAAATGTTCCGTGGCTTTGAGGTGATCCTCAAGGACAAAGATCCACAGGCTGGATTGGTTGTCACACCACGTGCTTGCGGTATTTGCGGCGCGTCTCACTTGACCTGTGCTGCTTGGGCGCTGGATACGGCATGGGGCAGCACTGTTCCTCGCAATGCCATTCTGGCTCGTAACCTTGGTCAGATTGTTGAATCGCTACAGTCCTTGCCACGCCACCACTACGGCTTATGGATGATCGACTACACTAACGAAAACTATGCGATGAGCCCCTTCTATGAGGAAGCGGTTAAGCGTTACTCTCCATTCACCGGCACTTCTTATGAAGCTGGTGTAACGATCTCCGGTCGTCCAGTTGAGATCTACGCGCTCTTGGGAGGCCAGTGGCCACACTCTTCCTTCATGGTTCCAGGCGGCGTTATGTGTTCGCCAACATTGACCGACATCACACGGGCGTGGTCAATTCTTGAGCACTTCCGTCAAAACTGGATTGAGAACCTGTGGCTCGGTTGTTCCATGGAGCGTTATGAAGAAATTCAAACGCTAGAGCAGTTTGAGGCTTGGCTTGATGAAAAGCCGGAGCATGCCAACTCTGATTTAGGTTTGTTCTGGCGTATGTCTAAAGACATTGGTCTGGACAAGTATGGCAAAGGACATGGCAAGTTTACAACTTGGGGCTACCTGCCGCACGAAGACAAATACCAGAACCCGACAATTGATGGTCGCGCCGATGCTGTGATCATGAAATCAGGCATCTACGATGGTACAACGGACACGTTTGGTCCAATGGACCAATCATTTGTTCGCGAAGACACGCACCATGCCTGGTACGATGAAAAAGGTGCTGTGCACCCGTTTGATCGGACAACTAACCCGATTGCTAAGAACGACGTAGATCATGCAGGTAAGTACACTTGGGGCACAGCTGTTTCCCATGCTGAGAGTGGTCGTTTGGAAGCCGGACCTTTGGCCCGCCGCTTGATCGCAGGCAATGACACTGGTCATGATTTCCAGCATAAAGACGGTCTGGTTCTCGACATGTATCGCAAAATGGGTGGCGCTTCGACGATGCTGCGCCACTTTGCGCGTATGCACGAACTTTGCATTCTGTATCGCGAAGCCGAGCGTAATCTGCGTGAATTCAAGCTGAACGACGAATGGTACATCAAGCCGACAGAGCGTGATGGCCAGGGTTGGGGTGCTACAGAAGCTATTCGCGGCGCACTCTGTCACTGGATTGACGTGAAAGATGGCAAGATTGCAAACTATCAAATCATTGCGCCAACGACATGGAATGTCGGACCTCGAACTGAAGAAGGTGTTCGTGGCCCGATTGAAGAAGCGCTGATCGGGACGCCGATTAAAAACAGCGCTGATCCTGTCGAAGTTGGGCATGTTTGCCGCTCATATGACAGCTGTCTTGTGTGTACCGTGCATGCTCATGATGCTAAGTCAGGCGAAGAGCTTGCGCGTTTCCGAACAGCCTAGGGTCAAAATCGGCCGGTCGCTAATTGTTTGCCGGCCGATTGACTAAGGATAGAGGGGGAGGCCTATGTCTGAAGATAAGAGTACATCTATTAGTGACGCAGAACGACAGGCTTACCTAGATAAGTTTGGTGTCACACCCGCCGATGCGAGCCATGACATCTTGATACAGATGATCGAAGATCAGTTCGCAAATGGCTTGAAAACACAAGTTGAGCCATTCCCGGAAACTGATCGGGAATTCGGGAAGCTGCTCGACGAATTGCGTCCTTTAAGTGCGGATCAATTGCGCGAGAAGTTGGATATTTCTGGCTGGATATTGGAGCCATATGGTGAAGATCAAATGCGGTGCCAAGAGTGTATGTATTACTTGATCCACAAGCGCTGGTGTGATCTTCCTGAGCTAGACTTACCGGCAAAGCCCGAATGGTGGTGTCGCCTTTGGCGAATTTGAGGGAAGCCTTATGGACATCGAAGCGACGCGAGCTGAAATCGCAAGGCTGCTAAGTGAAGGTCTCAAGACGGAAGCTTGGCCTAGGGCCGAGACAAGCGAAGACGTCAACGAGATCGTCAACCGCCTTCAAGTGGAGGCGGGAGACGACCTTAAAAAGAAGCTCGTTGTATCTGGCTTCACGGACTACACAGTGGAAGCAGACGATATCGAACAACCTTGCGAAACCTGCATGTACTACAAAGTACATGCTAAGTTCTGTGATTTGCCGGAGCTAATGCTCCCGGTTGAGCCGGAGTGGTCTTGCCGCCTATGGCGCATCTGATGGTGCCTGACATTGTTGTTATTGGGTGTGGGAATCCTAATCGAAGTGATGATGGCGCGGGGCCGCATGTTGTTGGCCTGTTGCGCGAAAATGGTGTGCCAGAGCATGTTCGCGTTTTCGACGGCGGGACTGACGGGATGTCAGTCATGTACAGCGCCCGTGGAGCGACACATCTTGTCATAATCGATGCGCGGGTTCCAGAAAGTGCCCCTGGTGCGATTTTCGAAGTCCCGGGCGAAGTGCTTGAGGCTCCTCCGAACAATAGCCTCAATTTGCATGACTTTCGCTGGGACCACGCATTGTATGCTGGCCGGCGCATCTACGGCGACGATTTTCCGGTCAACGTGTCAGTTTTACTCATTGAGGCGGCACGCATCGACCTCGGGCTGGAATTGAGTGATGAAGTGGCAGATGCCGCAGTCACTGTCGAAGCACGGATCAGGGAACTGATCGCAAAATGGGTGGATCAATGAGTGGTAAGGTATCAATCCGTGAGGGCTCGATCTATCTGCCACATGAACTTGTCGATACGTACTTTAGGGACATCGATGCTGTCATCGTCCTAATTCAACAAGGCGAATTAATGGTGATGCCAGTTCATCAGGCAACTTCTGGTGGCAGCCTTCTAAAGGTCAAAAATGCAGCTGGTGACAGGGTGGTTCAGGCCCGCGATGTCTTTCAGGACCAAGAAATGTTGGATTTCAGAGCAGACAATTTGGCTGCCATCTGGAGTGCCGAAAAAAGTGCCCTTTGCGCACAGTTGCTGGGTGTCTAAAAATTCGAAATGCAAACTTAGTTTGCTATAAACTAAGTAAGTTGACACTTTCCTTATTCACTGCTTCTATCGCTTGCAACAGTAAATCGAGAAAACTCGATTCTTACGGGGGGAAATTCAATGGCATCTGCCAATCGTACGCAGCAACAGGTTGATGCTGCGCTGAAAGCGGTTGAGACCGCTGCGGCAACACCGTCTGAAAAGGCAGAGATGTTGATGGAGATCGCGATGGGTCTTCAACAAAAGCCTGATCGTGCTGAAGATATTTTTGCCGCGGTTGATCTCTATAAACTTGCGATGGAAGTGGCCCCAGAAGAAGAAATACTTGGTATCGCACGTATTCGTGCCCGCATGGCGACAGCGCTGATGACGGTGCCATCAGAGGACGCATCACACCTTAAGGATGCGAAGTCTGAGATCGAAGTTGCTTTAGCAACATTGACTGCCGAAGGATCGGATGCCGAGATTGCAGAAGCTGAGATGAATCTTGGATTGATATGCCAAACGCTGAACAGCATGCATATGTTACCGATCCAGCCGGCGATCAGTGCCTATCAGCGGTCGCTCAGAACTTTCGACAAAGTAGAATACCCAAAAGAATTTGCGATTTTGCAAAGCAACCTCGCGACAGCGTTCTTGTCGATGCCATTTACGGATCAGTCTGGGAAAATGCGAGAGGCATTGGCAGTTCAAGCGTTCGAAGAGGCGCTGACCGTTGTCAATTTTGTAGATCACCCAAATGAGTATGCCATGTTGCAAAACAACCTCGGCAACGCCCTGCAGTATGTTTCGTCGTCCCACAGAGTCGAAAATGGGTATCGTGCGCTTGAGGCATACGACGAAGCCCTGAAAGTGCGCACTGTACAGGATATGCCCGAGGAATATGCGAATACAATCGCAAACAAAGCGAATTGTCTTTCGAACTTGCCAGATGATCCGAGTAACCCCGATGGCGGAAATTTCGCCAATCTTGGGGAATCTGTCCGGCTACTTGAAGAAGCACATGCAATTTTTTCCAGCAGGGGGTCAGCAGAAAAAGCGCGATCCGTTGCAGAAGCAATTGCAGAATTAACCGAGGCCATGGGCCCATCAACAATCCTGGAACGGAGCGGACTACAATGAAAAATGGAGACTTCAAGTGACACTAATCTTAAGTTTAATAGCTGGCATAGCAGCGGCCTTGATCGCGGGCGCTCTGTCGGGGCTGCGCATCGGTAAAGATGCTCTGGGCGCAGAGCTCGCAGCCTATATGGGCGGACTCTACGGTTTCCTGAGCGGCGCGGTCGCCGTTGTCGTTACCACAATAATTCTAATACTAATCTAGGAGACCGCTATGCTTGATATGGCTATGAATTCTGCAAAACTGTTTTTTGCGGGCAAACTCTTTAAGGACTACAAAACCGTCGTGCGCCAAATGTTGATGGGCGCTATCTTAGGCATCGTTGCCGGTGTAATTGTTGGCATGTTTGCCCCAGTGTGGATTGGTGCAGTTGTCGCGGGCGCTGTGAGTGGTTTAGCTCAACCAATGTTGTTCAAAGATCTGAAGTACGCATAGACGATGCCGGATGCTAGTTCTCATAACACCGAAGAACTCAGTCTCGATAAGCTGATCGGAGATCTCAAAGCTCTTGAGATGTTGGCAGACGGTTGGGACGAAGCCGCCCGGAACGGCGCACATGCGCGTGCTGAAGCCGTCGATGCGCTTAACAAAGAAGCGTTTCGGCGTTTGATTGCCGCGCTGAAAGATATTCCGGGCTTTGGTGCGTCGTTACGTGACGCCGCACAAGACGAAGTCGTTTATGCAGTTCTCCGTCGCCACGGCATCCTTAAAGCATCACTCTATGAGCGGGTTGAAGCCGCCCTCGAGACTGTGCGTCCAAGCCTTGCAAGCCATGGCGGAAATGCAGAGGTGGCATCTGTAGAAGGAAACCGCGCGGAAATCCGGTTCTTGGGCGCTTGTGATGGATGTCCGGCCTCGCAGCTGACATTTTATGCTGGTGTGAAAAAAGCGATCCAAGAACAGGTCCCAGAGATCACAGAGGTCAAGCAGGCCAAGGGACTTGGTGGCGGAGGCTCTGACGGTGTTCAGTTCACTTCGCCCTTCGCAAACTACGGAGACAGCGAATGGTCTGTAGCTTTGCCGCTTGAAGACATCGCTGATGGCGAAACCCGGATAATGGATATTGACGGGAATTCTGTAATTATCACTCGGTTTGCCGAAAAAGTCAGTTGTTTCAAGAATGCCTGCGCGCACATGGGGCTCGAAATGACCCAAGGCGAGATTGGTCAGGCGATCATCACCTGTCCGCACCACGGTTTCAAATATGCTCTGGAAAGTGGTGAATGCATCACCGCGCCTGAAGTGCAACTTCAACCACATGCCGTGCGCGTAAAGGGACCAAATATTGAAGTCAGGATCGTGACATGAAGGTCTCCCTTTCGAAGTCGTTTAGCCCAGTTAAGGCACCCGGTACAAAGACACACGGTGAGCCGATGCTCGCGCCCAAAGGTGCGCGTGTGATTTTGGGAAGTGACGGCGGGGAACTGATACAAACGATTACGCCAGCACCCCACATGATGTTTGGCCCACGCGGTGTATGTTTGCACCCTGATGGCTCGCTTTGGGTGTCTGATACCGGCCATCACCGGGTGCTAGGTTGGAAAACCGTTCCGACGTCAGACGACGTTCCAGCTGATATTCTTCTTGGACAGCCCGAGTTTGGGCGCGAAGGCCGCAACGCGAAAGGCGAAGTTGAGGCAAATACTCTCAACGTGCCAACCGGGATTACGGCCTTTCGAGGCGGCTTGGCCGTGGCCGATCCATGGAACCATCGTGTCCTCATTTGGAAAGAATCGCCAAAGGGACCTGATCATCACGCCGATATTGTGTTGGGGCAGCCGGATGCGCAGAGCTCTCTTGCCAATGTTGGGTTGTCACACGCGAAGGCCGACACATTGCATTGGCCTTACGGCATTTCGTCAGACGGCGACCGATTGATCGTCTGCGATACTGGCAATCGTCGCGTGCTGATCTGGGAAGATGTTCGCACAACTGGCCAAGCTGCGGATCTTGTTTTGGGACAAAAGGACTTCACGTGCCGTGACGAAAATGGCGGGCAAGCCGTTTCCGATTTTTCCATGCGCTGGCCGCACATGGCAATTTCTCATCAAGGTGGGCTTGCTGTTGCAGATGCTGGCAACAACAGAGTGATGATTTGGAACTCTTTCCCAACAAGCAACGGCTCTGCGCCGGACACGATGTTGGGGCAGGCGAATATGAGCGACTGCGACCACAACATGGCATCTTATTATCCAACGTCACAGGCAATGAACATGCCTTACGCATTGGCCAGCCTTGGATCGGATTTGGTCGTTGCTGACACTGCCAATTCTCGTATTTTGGGATTTGGCGATCTCTCTATGGCAGCCCATGCCGATCGTCTGACCGCGCAACCTGATTTCGCAGCGAAAGGCGACAATCGTTGGGGCATTGCGGAACGCGATACCGTATGCTGGCCCTATGGGATGTCATCCCTGGGAAATACAGTTGCAATCGCCGATAGCGGGAACAATCGCGTCCTCATATGGGATGTCGCTGGCTAATGGGAACCCGTCTGACAGTTTCAGGGCAAGTGCAAGGCGTTGGATTTCGTCCGACCGTTTGGCGTCTTGCCCATGAAATGGGTCTAACAGGTGATGTAAAAAACACAAGCGAAGGGGTCGTCATTCGGTTGTGGGGGAAGGCGGCCACGAAGTTTCCTGACCGTTTGCACAATGAACTTCCGCCGCTTGCCCGCATTGAAAAACTCGATGTTGAGCCGCTTCAAGAGCCAGCGCCGCCCGACTTTAGCATTTCCAGTTCTCAGGAAGGTGAGATGCGCGGAAATGTGACACCTGATGCGGCCACCTGTCTGGACTGCCTAGAAGAAATTAAAAGCCCCTTTGAGCATCGGTATCGGTATCCCTTTGCCAACTGCACAAATTGCGGACCCAGATTTTCCATCGTGCATTCCGCGCCATATGATCGCGCCAAAACCACGATGGCTCCATTTGATCTGTGTGGGCATTGCAACGACGAATACACAGATCCCACGGATCGAAGGTTCCATGCCCAGCCTGTTGCGTGTGGCCGATGTGGACCGAATATCTGGATCGAGAAGCTGGGCAAAGGTGCTGTGAACCTAGAAGCGTTTTCCATGCTCGACGATGTAGACGCGACTGGTGGAATGATCTTGAATGGACACATCGTGGCCATTCGTGGCCTTGGTGGCGTGCATTTGGCGTGCGATGCCACGAATGGATCGGCTGTGGCAGAACTGCGTCGACGCAAATCACGGGCGGGCAAAGCGTTTGCATTGATGGCGCGCGATTTAGATGTCGTGCGCGAATACTGCGAGGTTTCCGATGCCGAAGCCGAAGCATTATCCAGCCCGCAAGCGCCCATTGTCTTGCTTAAGAAAAAAGCCAACAGCCTACCTGATGAGATTGCGCCGGGTTTGGATCGGCTTGGCGTAATGTTACCCTATACGCCATTCTATCATTTAATCCTGCGCCGTCTGGGTCGCCCTGTCATTATGACCAGCGGAAACCCTTCGGGGCAGCCTCAGTGCATCGAAAATCAAGAAACGCGGGATCGTCTTGCATCTATTGCTGATTTCGGCTGCTTGCATGATCGCGATATCGCCAACCGAATTGATGACAGCGTTGTCCGAGTTGATCTAGGTCGCGAGCGAGTTTTGCGCCGCGCACGTGGATATGCGCCACAACCTTTGACGTTGCCAAAAGGCTTTTCTAATCAGACCGAACTCCTTGCCTTGGGGTCAGAGCAAAAGAACACGTTTTGTTTTGTTAAAGATGGCCGCGCCGTCGTTTCACAACATATGGGCGACCTTGAAGATCTGACAACGAATACAGACGTCTCAAAGTACCTAGACGTCTATCAAAACCTGTTTGACTACTCCCCCAAGGTGATCGCAGTTGATGCGCACCCGCAATATCTATCAACGCAACGCGGATATGAAATTGCATCTGATCGGCCTGTCCTCGAAATTCAGCATCACCACGCTCACATCGCTTCTTGTCTTGCCGAAAACAGCCGACCACTAGATGCGGGACATGTTTTGGGCATCGCGTTGGATGGCACTGGTTTAGGTGACGATGGTACGATTTGGGGCGGTGAATTCCTAATCTGTGACTACCACGGATACCGGCGGGCTGGATGTTTCAAGCCCGTCGCGCTGCTTGGTGGCGCAGCGGCGGTCAAAGAGCCATGGCGCAATTTATACGCTCACCTGATGGCCCAAATGGGGTGGGGTGAATTGTCGATGAATTTCTCTGACCTGGAGGTATTTCAACGGTTGAAAGGCCTGCCCAGAGAAACTTTGGATGCAATGGCGTCGTCTGGTACGAATGCACCGCTTGCGTCCTCTTGTGGTCGCCTGTTTGACGCTGCCGCCGCGCTTGCTGGTATTGCATGGGACAAACAGAATTATGAAGGTGAAGCTGCTATTTTGTTTGAAGCGGCACTGGATGAGGAAGCCCTGAGCGAGCCAGATGATCTTGCCTATCCTTTCTCCATTCCACTGATGGACGGCACTGGCATGCCGTATATCGAACCGCTAGCGGTTTGGCGGGCAATGCTTGGGGACATCGTTTTGGGAACCTCCGTAGGTGTGATGTCCGCGCGTTTTCACCGAGGATTGGCCAAAGCGATTTCCGACATGGCGCTGCGCCTTACCAAGGATACGCAGATTGATACGGTCGCCTTATCGGGCGGGTGCTTTCAGAACGCAGTACTTTTCAAGCTGGTTCACCAGTCATTGGAAGAGTCCGGACTGAACGTTTTGAGCCATTCACAATATCCCGCGAACGACGGTGGGATTTCATTAGGGCAGGCAGTGATTGCCCTCGCAAACACGCAAGGGGAGAACAACACATGTGCCTAGGAATTCCTGGAAAGATCACTGAGATATCCGATCCGACACGCAAGCTTGCGATGGTCGATATTTCTGGCGTCCAACGTGAGGTCAATATTGCCTGTATCGTGGGTGATGAACCGCTCGAGGCATTAATTGGGACGTGGTCATTGATTCACGTCGGCTTTGCAATGAGCAAAATTGACGAAAAAGAAGCAGCACTGACGCTAGATGTGTTGCGCCAACTGGGTGAGGCACAAGAAGAAATCGAAGCAATGCGCGCGAGCGAAGAGATGCTGAGGGCCACGTCATGAATTACACTGATGAGTTCCGCGATCCAGTCGCAGCCAAAGGTGTTCTGGCGGCCATTGAAAATGTCGTTACTGAATTAGGTGCAACAAAAGAAAAACCAGTTCACATCATGGAGGTTTGTGGAGGCCATACACATGCGATCTTTCGGTATGGGTTGGACAAGCTGACACCACCCGGTCTGGAATTCATTCATGGGCCGGGTTGCCCCGTTTGCGTATTGCCGATGAGTCGCGTTGATGAATGTGTCGAGATCGCAGAAGACCCCAAGGTGATTTTCACAACTTTTGGGGACGCCATGCGCGTGCCCGGCACTAAGAAGTCATTGATTCAGGCCAAGGCAGATGGTGCGGATATTCGGATGGTCTATTCACCGCTTGACGCACTGGAACTTGCACGCCGTAATCCAGACCGGGAAGTTGTATTCTTTGGTCTGGGCTTTGAAACAACTACACCATCTACAGCGTTGACTATCCTGCAGGCAGACGCAGATGAGTTGACCAATTTCTCGATCTTCTGCAACCACATCACCGTTCCACCGCCTATCAAGGCACTGCTAGATGATCCGCATATGATCTTGGATGGATTTGTTGGACCAGGGCATGTCTCGATGGTCATTGGAACAGAGCCCTACGAATTTATTGCACGCGACTATGGCAAACCGATTGTCGTCGCAGGGTTCGAACCCCTTGACCTTTTGCAGTCTGTCTTGATGGTTCTCGAGCAAATTCGCGACGGACGTGCAGAAGTCGAAAATCAGTACTCGCGTATTGTGCCGAATGAAGGAAACCCTGTTTCCATCGCCGCCTGCGAAAAAGTCTATCAACCGCGGCCTACTTTTGAATGGCGTGGGCTTGGCGAAATTGACGCCAGTGGGTTGCGCATTCGTGATCGCTATAGAGCCTACGATGCTGAGGTTAAATTTGATATAGGATATGGTCGCAACAATGTCTTCACAGCAGAGCAAGAAGGCTGCGCTTGCGGCGACGTGATGACTGGACGCATCAAGCCGCGTGCCTGTCCACAATTTGGTACGGGCTGCACACCTGAGATGCCGCTTGGCGCATTGATGGTCAGCTCTGAAGGTGCTTGTGCCGCGTATTATCAATATGGCGGCCTCGACCTGGAACCAGCGGAATGAACCAACCGACAACCCAGCCACGGCGCGTTGTCGCTGATAAGGTGACTATGGCGCATGGCGGTGGCGGGAAAGCTATGCGTGACCTGATCGAAGATGTATTTACATCCGTTTTCTGTCCGCCTGGTATGGAAGATCAAGCGCGGCTGATGGATCCTGCAATAGTTGTCCCCGGCGCGAAGTTGGCGTTTACCACGGACAGTTTTGTGGTCTCACCGATGGAGTTCCCTGGAGGTGACATCGGAAAAATTGCAGTTTGCGGAACCGTGAATGATTTGGCGGTTGGTGGAGCGAAGCCTCTTTGGCTTTCAGCAGCGTTCATCATCGAAGAAGGGGTCGAAATCTCAACCCTTCGTCGCATTGCGGCGTCGATGCAATCCGCGGCGGACATTGCAGGTGTAAAGATCGTAACTGGTGACACCAAAGTTGTCGGTAAAGGCTCAGGTGACGGCGTGTTCATTACGACCTCTGGTGTTGGCGTCATCGACCCATCTAGAGACATGCTCGCAGAAAATGTCCAACCCGGAGACGTCGCCATCGTAAATGGCGTTCTAGGCGACCACGGCGCTGCCATTCTCGCGGCACGAGGAGATATGGCGCTCAAAACTGAAATTCCGTCTGATTGTCAATCCTTGAACCATTTAATCGAGGCCTTGTTGACCGCAGTCCCCGAAACACGCGTGGCGCGGGACGCAACACGAGGAGGCTTGGCATCCGCCTTAAATGAGATCGCGGACGCTGCTGGCGTGGGCATCGAGATCGGAGAAGATGTGCTCCCGCTACGCACCGAGGTAAAAGGCGTATGTGAGATTCTCGGACTTGACCCATTATACTTAGCCAATGAAGGAACATTGGTTGTGTTTGTGCCAGAAGATCAAGCTGATGCAGCGATCTCAGCGATGAAATCTGTTGAGGCAGGGCTGGGGGCGGTCGTCATAGGTAAGGCGACTACCAAACACCCCAAGACCGTAGTCATGAGAACGCTCTTTGGCGGGTTGCGTATCGTTGACATGCTCGTTGGCGAACAACTTCCGAGGATTTGCTAAGTGGGTTGGCTGGAGAATGTTACCTTTTTTGACGTGACGTCGTCATCAGGTTTCCTGTTGCTCGGATTCTTGATTGGACTCGTCCATGCACTTGAAGCTGATCACCTCGCAGCTATCGCTACTCTGTCCAAGGGAAAGAAGCGTCTGCTGTTGCGTGGTGCCGCGTGGGGAGCAGGGCACACAGTTACAATGCTTGTCTTGTCGATCATGGTTCTCTTCTTCAGCTTTGTTCTAACGCCCCACGGTGCAGCTGCCCTTGAATTCGCGGTCGGCCTAATGCTTGTCGCTTTGGGGGTTCAGGTTTTTCATCGCTTCCGCAAAGAGCGGCTGCACTACCATGTCCATCAACATGAAGGCTGCGAGCGGCACATCCACGTGCACAGCCACAAATCTGACGTCGCCGTTCATGCGCAAAGCACCCACGATCATACCCATCCCGCGCGCGTGCCATTCAAAGCCTTTGCCATTGGTCTGATCCATGGCGCGGCAGGTTCGTCCGGTGTCATCGTTCTCGCTGTTTCAAAAACTGGAGACCCTTGGGTTGCTGTTGGCTATGTGGCTCTCATTGGTCTTGGTTCAATGCTGGGGATGGCAGCATTGTCTGTTGTCGTTGGCTGGCCAATACTCCACGCACCGAAGGTTGCGAAGAGTCTTCATAACGTCGTTCAGGTCTCAATTGCCGTTGTGGCAGTTACCATTGGCGCTGGAATAATGCTGGAAACCGGTCCGCTCGCGTGGAGTATTTTTTAATGCATGAACTTGGGCTTGCACGCAGCATTGCTGGCATAGCGGAAGAAAACGCGAAAGGTCGAACCCTTAAGGAAGTACGCGTCGCAATTGGTCCATTGGCCTGTGTCGAACGTGGGGCTCTGGAGTTTTGCTGGGGCCTGGTCACAGAAAGCACAGGGATTGCGGGCGTCGAATTGGGTTTCTTAGATGCTGAAGGCGATACATTCGTCGTTCGAGAATTAGAATTTATGGAGGAAGCATAATGTGTGGAACGTGTGGCTGCGCCGATCCGGCGAATGAGGTTTCTATGACTAACCCTGAGACCGGTGTTAAAACAGTTCTCAATGCGGCTTTAGGACATGGAGAGAGCCGTTCTGATGACCATGACCACGATCATCACCACGAAGGCGATGATGTGCCCCACGTCCACGGGCCAGCGGGCGAAATCATCCCATTGGAAGCTGCAATATTGGGCAAGAATGACAAAATTGCAGCGCAGAACCGTGGGTGGTTTGAAGGCCGAGGCGTCACAGCTCTTAACATCGTTTCTTCACCAGGCTCAGGTAAGACCACTCTTCTGGAAACGACAATCAAGATGATGAATGGCAAGATCGACATAGCTGTTATCGAAGGCGATCAAATGACAGCCAATGATGCGGACAGAATTCGTGACGCTGGCGCAAAGGCAATCCAAATTAACACTGGCGCTGGATGTCATTTGGAAGCAGATATGATTGCCTCGGCAGCCAAGGCGATAGACCCCAAACCGGGCTCTTTGCTTGTCATTGAGAATGTTGGAAATTTGGTTTGCCCAGCGATGTTTGACCTGGGGGAAAAGATGAAAGTGGCTGTGATCTCCACAACCGAGGGCGAAGACAAACCAATCAAATATCCGCATATGTTCCGGGTAGTTGAAGTGGTCATCATAAACAAGATGGATCTAGCCCCGCATGTCGATTTTGACGAAGCAGCCTGTCGGGCCAACATTGCGGAAATCAACCCGGGTGCAGAAATCCTGTGCCTGTCTGCTAAGACTGGCGATGGAATGGACGCGTGGTGTAAATGGTTAGAGCAACTTGCAACGTCGTCTGTCTCTGAAACGGCGTAACATCAATCGGGAACAAGGCACCAAGCATTTGGCCCAGTTTGTAACAGGTGGGGCCGTTCGCTGGCATCCAAACCTCCGTTTGGAAGCTGATTCAAGTCGGAACCCACTCTAGCACTGTGAATGTTGTATAGATGCCCGCTCGGGGTTTCGTCTGACAAGTCGCTTAGATTAGTCAGCTCCACCCCATCGGAGTACACGACATCGATTGCGGCTATTCCCCAGAAACAAGGCAAACAATAGAGCTGGCATTGGTACCGTTGTAGCGATTTGGCGTTTTGCCCATACATCAGGCGCTACATATCGGAATACGAATGTCAGCTGCATCAAAACTACTTAACATGAGACAGACGATGGGTAGTTCGTACGCCGTTTGGGGGTCCATCAGTGAAGCTCGGCGCCAGCATTTTTCGCAATGATGCGTCGGAAGCCTGCATCCACATTAATAACGATGGAGGAAGGGACAGACTGTCCCGCTAGATCACGGTCGTAACCGCTGGACGTGTACAACTCGTGTGTGAAGGTCCGCAAAGCGCTCGAAAGCAACCTCCTGCGCAAACGCAGCGAATTCACACTTTGTCCGCATAGCAGTCGTAAGATGATCACGCAGCGAATGGCGGCTTAGAGCCCAATATGACAGATGCTACAAAAGTATTGCA
>Ga0209137_1002450_pt1 | contig 16366 bp, 13 predicted proteins | sample SaaInl5LU_22_DNA_FD_184642 | JGI IMG/M metagenome (GOLD analysis project Ga0209137, IMG submission 184642) | Marine microbial communities from expanding oxygen minimum zones in the Saanich Inlet - ESP_105LU_22_DNA (SPAdes) (version 2) | ecosystem: Environmental > Aquatic > Marine > Intertidal... | reverse complement strand
CAATCCGCATTCCTGGGGCGATTACCGGCGAGAAATTAGAAATTTTGCGCAAGGCGGACACGGTTTATCTCGATGAAATCCGCAAATCCGGTCTTTATGACGAAATTTGGCAGGCTTTTGCTGTGCTCTTGCCGGTGCGCAGTGTTGGCGTAATGGGCGATGGGCGCACTTATGACTATGTTTGCGCTTTACGCGCTGTGACGTCGACGGATGGCATGACGGCGGATTATTATCCGTTTGAGCACAGTTTTTTGAGTCGCGTTTCCACCCGCATCATCAACGAAGTCCGCGGTATCAACCGTGTCGTCTACGACATCACCTCAAAACCCCCGGGAACCATTGAGTGGGAGTGAAGGGTTTGGCTTAAGTTATTGAACGTATCATGCAACGGTATGTTATAGCTGTGGACGCTCGCTTTTTGCAGAAAAACCGAAAAGTAAACACGTACTAACTTTTGTAAAAAAACTTCCTTGGAAGTGGTTACGCTGGATTTTCGGCATTCCTGCCTTTCTTATTCTTCTTTTTGTGCGTGAAATCTGGGCAGATGAAGATTTTTATGCATACACAAAAAACCTGTCTGCAGCAGAAATGGCTTTAAGCAGCGGTGGTCTATGCACTGCGAGACATTATTTTATAATGGCAGCAATTGTGGACTGCTAGCGTAGATGGAAAGATTAACCTAGTAGTGCGCTATGGAAGCAAGCCTTTGGAGTTTGCTAAAGGTAAGAATGCCATCGAACTAGCTAGCGAATCTGAGATGGCTGATACGCTGCGTAAGTTGCGAGAGGCTGCAATTTTTCACCTATGAATATATCGTGAGTTGAATGGGTCTTAAAAAGTGGCCACTATTTGTTGGTTCATTTATGAGATCAGTGAATATCTGAAAAATTGCTCGAAACAAAGAAAATATCGTATATATTTTAATAAAAATCTACACCTCGTTTAAAAATTTAATTCTTACTAGTAAATTTATACTCTTCTATTAGAGTGGCTCCATTTGAATCTACCAAGTCTGTAGATAGAAGCTGTTTATCCTCAGAGAGAAGGCAGATAGCAAAAACTCGCTCAATAGCGTGTGCTAGGGTACCGTCGACCTGTCCAGCCTCTTCTTCAAAATCATTTCCTTTGAAACCAAGACTTAAGAGTGGTCGAAGGGTCTCTACTCGGGCATAGAACATTGATCCTGCCGCAAAAGGTTGACTCAATACCCTATTAATCGGTACTCCTAAACGCTCTGATATCGAAAGAACCCTTTCTTGATTTGAGCCCCAATATGTATCCATAGATACAATGTGGCCTGACGGGGCAATCATCCCAAGGTCATGGTTTATTTTGAACTCGTGTACAAATTTTTTGATAAACACAGGATTTAAAAGTTTACTGTAGAGATCGTCGCGCCAAACATCTCCATCTCCACGATGCTTAGATTTCTTAGTATGTAGTTTGAGAATAACCTCATGACCAAATTGAGTCACAAGGGGCAATATTTGAAGAAATGGAAAAATATCGCGCCCTCTATTTTCAACAACCATAATTCTATAATTTAAACCGCATCTGTCTAGTAAATCCTGAGCATATTTTTGATTTTCAATTGTAGTAGTTACATAAATTTTCATTTCTATCGGGATGCTAGTTAGCTTACCGATTAACTCTGAAAAAACATCTAAATAAAAACAGTGAACTACAACCGCTAAAACGTCTGATGCACTTCCTTTGGCGATTTTAGTTGCAGAAACACTTTCAACTGCATTACGTGTCGCTGTCAAATATGCATATCCAAAGCGCTGGTCAGGCTCTAGATACGCACCTTCTGCCCATTCGTTCCATGCGTTAACAAAAACTAGTCGCTCATCCTTCTGAACGAAATTGACTACTGTGTCGTTGATGGCCCGAGCGAGCCAAGTCTGATATTTTGCTGGGGAATTATTAACAAATATTATCCCTTTATTTTTACGGCGTGCGGTGTTATCCCAACCAGGGTTAACGCTCCTAAAAAGCTTGTAGTTTGGGCGATTATAATTTTCGCTTCGCTCGAGAAAAATGTTCCAGTCGTAAATTGCACCCGCAAAGTCTTTATTTAATCCCTTAGTTAATTCGGTTACATTCGGGGGCGCACTATTGTTAGGTGGAAATTCAATCGCTGCGTCAAAGCCATACTTGTTAGGATCTACTGATTCAAACGATTGAGTATAAGCTAGGTATATCTCACCCACGCCATGCTTGCGACACCAATCTCGCCAGCGATTGGCTGTATTTTTGGCATCTGGTAATAGACTGGGTCTGTAAACGAGTATTAACGGTTTTCCATCTATTTTTATGTAACGAGGATCTTTAAGATAGCGTGAAACATATTCGATAAAATTAACGTCATCTTCTGGCGAGTGCTCTTGCGTGATTAGCATTTCACTATCCAATCCATCCCATCGTCTGCTCCAGTTCTCATTCGCCCAACAGAGACAAAATGGAAAATCAAGATTTTGATTATTTAAAAAGTTTAGAGTTGGCGTTTCGAGCAGTCGCTTACCTTTGAACCAATAAAAATAGAAGCAGAAACCACCGATACCATAATTTTTTGCTAACTCAATTTGTCGTCGTTGTACCGATGAATCACGCAAATCATAGTAATTTAGCTCGCCAGGCAACCTCGGTTGGTTATGCCCTCGGAATTGTGGCTTTGCTGGCTTTACATTTGACCATTCTGTAAAACCTTCCCCCCACCAAGCATTATTTTCAGGTATCGGGTGAAATTGTGGTAGGTAGAATGCAATAATTCGTGCTGCAGGATTATTTACTGGTTCAAATCTTGAGTACTGAACTGAAGCTTTAGCCGACAATTCAGAATTTTCTTGAATGTAGTTGATTTCAGAATTTTGATAATGATCTACACATAATCTTTCTTGTTGCTTAAATATTTTCCATTCTTCATAGGCGCGAGACCAACTAAATAGTATTTGAAATCTGTTAAAAATTTGGTTTTTTAAACGTATCTTACTTTCAATTTTCAGCGGTAATTTGTGCCAAATATTTCTCGCGACTTTTGAATTATATTCTCGAACTTTTAGAATGGGGTTCGTAATACAAATTCGACGTACCGTTCGCAATGGATGAGTAATTTTCCAAGAGTTTGAAGACAAAATTTTCACCATCTGGTTGTCACGTTCCTTCATATCTTGTTCAAGCGAGACGATCTGATTGTCACGCTCCTTCATATCTTGTTCAAGCGAGACGATCTGATTGTCACGCTCCTTCATATCTTGTTCAAGCGAGACGATCTGATTGTCACGCTCCTTCATATCTTGTTCAAGCGAGACGATCTGATTGTCACGCTCCTTCATATCTTGTTCAAGCGAGACGATCTGATTGTCACGCTCCTTCATATCTTGTTCAAGCGAGACAATCTGATTGTCACTGCTATTAACTGCATCTTCTAAATTTGCTAGTCGCTGATCTCGACTGGCAAGCTGACCTGTTATCTCAGAAATAGTTTGATCTCGACTGGCAAGCTGACCTGTCATCTCAGAAATAGTTTGATCTCGACTGGCAACCTGCACTGTAATCTCAGAAATAGTTTGATCTCGACTGGCAAGCTGACCTGTTATCTCAGAAATAGTTTGATCTCGACTGGCAAGCCGACCTGTTATCTCAGAAATAGTTTGATCTCGACTGGCAAGCTGACCTGTTATCTCAGAAATAGTTTGATCTCGACTGGCAACCTGCACTGTAATCTCAGAAATAGTATGATCTCGACTGGCAAGCTGACCTGTTATCTCAGAAATAGTTTGATCTCGACTGGCAAGCTGCTTTGTTATTTCAGAAATAGTTTGATCTCGACTGGCAACCTGCTCTGTTATTTCAGAAATAGATTGATCTCGACTGGCAACCTGCTCTGTTATTTCAGAAATAGATTGATCTCGACTGGCAACCTGCTCTGTTATTTCAGAAATAGTTTGATCTCGATTGGAGAGTCCGGCTTGCATTTGAGCTGCCTCAAACGTTAATTGGTCTTTGTTTTCCTGAAGATCTGAGAGCAAACCCCAAATATTCAAGCCACTAAGCAAAAATTCTTCGTTAGCTTTAATAGTTTCAGAACGCAAACTGGTCCAGATTTTGGTCTTTGAGGCGGCTGATGACGCCTTATCAAAAGTTTCTTTTATCGAATCGAAACTGGCTAACACTTCTTTCTTCTTTTCGTTGGTATCAACTATGACGCCGTCCATTGCCAGCAAAAATGCATCATCATACGATGAGGCAATAAATTCAGACCCTTCAAAATGCGATTGAAAACCCTCATATTTATAAACATGCTCAAACCCCAGTGGCTTAACTAAGATTGAAGGGGTCTGGTAGGAAACTGCCGTTATTAGACCGTGGAGCGAGTTACCAATGTGAAGGGATGCACCACCTATCAGCCTGGCACACTTTTCAATATTCATTGATTTTGTTAAATCAATAATTTCATATTTGTCGACGATCTTACCTCGAAGGTCTGAGGAAACGTCATTCCACGCCATAAGAGGCAAAATTATAAATTTGCTTGAGCCAAACTTAGAAGTCGACCTGAGGCTGGAGAGCAACGCATCAATTTGTTCGGACCTTTCATTAAAGTCACGAGAAGTAATGCTCAGCGTAACGTAATCTTCTATACCCTCCTCAATTCGCCACATATCGCTAACTAGAAGCGCCGAGTCTGGGCTTACGACGGGTTTAAATGACGAACCGCTTTTTAAATTCCCAAGGCTGAAATCGTCTCGAATAGACAAATAGTCAACACAGTTTAGGGCATCTTTCCATATGGCCCTTTGATTGCCCTCTATATTAAACGGCACGCCGGGACTATTCCATGCACAAGGAATACCAAGCTTGCCAGAAAGTATACTCGCGCCGCCCCATAAACTTATTAACCCGCCGAATTTTTTACTAAGTGTATCGTTCCAAATAAAACCCTCATAAGAATGTACTATATCGCCCCCGCCTACTAATATTCCATCCCAGGTTTTCATCGAAAAGGCTTTACTTGTGCTGATGATCGGCTTTTGATCTGACCATCCAGAATGATCTGAAGATGGAGCAACATGAACAAAATCAAATTCTGGGATGAAGTTCTCTACAATATGCGGAAATAATAAATCACCATAACTATTATGATTAAACGCCCCGAAGTGAGCTATTTTCTTTTTCATGATACAGAACCTCGGAGCGTTATTGTTGTTTTCGGAGACACAAATCCTACACTTTTATTGATTGAGAAAAAATCAATAGCAGTTATTTCATATAGTCTATGGTGGGCAACAAGTCCCCCGTCAATATACTCGCTACACCCGAGATTAAGAGAATATTTACCGCTCGAAAAATTGAGAGTTTGGTTAAATTCTATTTCTATTATGTCTCCCTTTTTTCTCGGACCAATGTCAGCATTAATAAACATTGTATTTGTTCCGCCAATTTGCTGGCCAAAAACATCAGTAAAGAAGTAACCAAAAATTGGTGCCACGCAGTCTTCTCTAAAGGTGGCCTTAATATAAACTTTGATTTCTTCATCGCTTTGGACCACTGATATCGGCTTTCCGTCTACCGAACAAATCGCCCAATCAGTGATATCAACTTTTCCGCTACCATAAATATTGGCTTCTCGGTTTTGAAAATAATTTTCTTTTAATAGTTTACCTGACAACGATCCAATCGGCTCTTTTTTTTCAGCTTCAAGACTACCACTATTTTGCAAAGAAGCATGGAAACGAGCTACGGCCTCTTTAGGCGAGCCAAAGAAATCAATCGCTCCGTTCTTTAGAAGGATGGCTGAGTCACATAGATTTAGGATTGAGCCAACGTCGTGAGACACAAACAGTAAAGTTGTGCCACTTTTTTTCAACTCTTCAAGTTTTTTAAAACACTTTTGCTGAAAATAGAAATCACCAACCGCCAAAGCCTCATCGATAATAAGGATTTCAGGATTAGTATTTATTATTACCGAAAATGCTAGCCTCATTACCATCCCAGTAGAGTAAATTTTAATTGGCTGATCAATAAACTCACCGAGCTCTGCAAATGCTTCTATTTCTGGCAATAGAGCTTCAATTTGGGCCGAGTTAAGCCCCAATAACTGCCCATTTAAATGTATATTCTCTCGTCCTGAATAATCTCCATTAAAACCTGATCCTAATTCAAGCAACCCGGTCGCTTGACCCGATAAATTAATGCTACCGGTGGTTGGAGCGAGCGTTCCGCAAATTATCTGCAGCAATGTAGACTTACCAGCTCCATTTGCTCCAAGAATTCCCACCGCCTGGCCTTTGAGAACTTGTAGCGAGACATTTTCCAAGGCGACAACTTCAGAAAAATACCTTTTGGGGCTCTTGCCAAGCAACGAAAAGGCTTTCGGAAATAAATTCTGCTTCAAACGATTAGTTGGCTTCTCATATACGCGATAGGTTTTTCCTATCGCCGTAAGAGAAATAGCATTATTTAGCACTAGAAGCCTCCTAGTAAAGTTGAACTTTTCATATACAGTTTATTTTCGGATCGAGGACCCTCTTATGGACCAAAAATTCGATTTTTAGTCCCTATCCACCTCTACTTCGTTAGCAATATATGAGGTGAAATCCGCTAACGCGTAGAGCAAAAAATAAACGATTCATCCAAAAAATCCTAAAGATTTAGGATCGAACCGTTTTTTGTGCATAAAATCTATTTCCTGGTGCTGTTCAATTAGCCTGCCCTGAATATCTTCATATTTCTTTTCTACTTCAAGAATTTTCTTGGATCTGTCAAAAAAATAATCCATGTGTTTAACAGCTGTATTCTTAGGAGTAATGTGCATAACAAACGAACGCCTAGTTTTCGATACTTCTTTATGCCGCATTCCGCCGTGCAGGGTTTCGGGATGCCATACAACAATGTCACCTCTATTCACCCGACACACGTGTGTTTCTAGCCCAGCGCCTTCAGCCAAATCTACTAATTGTTCATTTATAGCATCAAATAATTCAGGAGAGCTCTCAGGAACCACGCCGTCCGGATGATATCGCTGCTTTAATTCTGTGAGATTAGCCTCTCCCAGCTTGTGTGATCCCTTAACCACAATAAGCGGCCCGTTATCTTCATCAACATCATCTAGAGCAGCCCAAACCCCCATATATCCACGATTTTTTCCTGTGAAAAAATATGGCGTATCTCTATGAATTGGTTGTTGACTACCAAGTTCAAAAAAAAGAGAAGTGTACAAGGTGGCTTTTCCAAAATCATCCGTAACTTCACTCGCACTTTCGACACTCTCGAAAAAAACATCTTTAAGCGGGATTATTGAAAGATGAAAATTTACAACCCTTTGAAGAAGATTATTTGCTAACAGTTCATCCTTAATTAACAGCTCTTCGTGTTTAAATCGGAAATCATCTATCGCTAAATTTGCTCGCTCAACCGTCTCACGACTAACTGCATTTCTTATTATGCAAAACCCGTCCCGATCAAAAGCTTCTTTATAATTTACCATTGTATCTTTCCACTTAAATTACAACACATCCGCAAATGTGTCTCTTGTTTTCAGATGCCACCAAAACCCAAAAAGAAATATTACTAAACTCACCGCCGAATAGTTAAATAAACTTTGCCATTCAATATCTTTAGAAAATAAGATAATAGCTCTCGATTGTTCAATCGGAAACGTGAGAGGATTTAGATAAACATAACTTTGCCATCCTCTTGGTAGAGCAGAAATTGGGTAAAAGATTGGAGCTAAAAACATTAGCGCAGTTATAAAAATACCAATTATTTGCGAAAGATCTCGGAAAAATACGCCTAAAGAAGATAATATCCAAGAAATACCCAAAGTTAAAAGCGCAAAAGGGAAGACTATTATTGGCAATAAAATAATGGAAAAGGGTGGCATTCCATTAAATATAGTAACGGCGATAATCAACACTGTGAAACTAATAAAGGCATGAATTAAAGCAGACAACACACTGACAACGTTTAAAATTTCCAGCGGAAAAACAACCTTCTTAACGTAATTTATGTTTTGAAGAATTTTGTTGGGAGCCTGGGAAAGAACTTCCGCAATCAAGGTATGGAGTATCATGCCGATGAAAAGAACTAGCGCAAAATTGCCATGGTTAGTCGTGCCTTCGAGGTTCCAACGAGTTTTAAAAATAACTGAAAATACAAAAGTATAAACTAATAATAAGAGTAAAGGATTGATAATTGACCAGGCTAGACCAAAGAAAGATCCAGTGTAGCGGCTTGTGATCTCTCTCCGTGTAAGCTGAAGGATCAACTCCCTGTTGGATGACAGAGATTCAAGAATTATAATAATTAAATTGTTGCTAGTAGATCGCATACTCATTTAAAGACTTCCGCATTTTTTAAGGTTTCAGCGTTTTCATCTTTTGACGAGACCGACGGTCTTCCAACCAAACCCCAATCAACTCCAATACCATTGTCTTTCCATAAAATACTGCGGTCCGACACCGAAGAATAAAAAGCAGTTGTTTTGTAGAGAAACTCTGCCGTCTCGCTCAGCGTCAAAAAGCCATGTGCAAAGCCCTCTGGTATCCACAGCTGTTTTTTGTTGTCGGCAGATAGCGTTTCTGCAACCCAATGGCCGAAGGTTGGTGATGATTTGCGGATGTCGACTGCAACATCGAACACTTCGCCTTGCACAACGCGGACTAGTTTGCCTTGTGCATGTGGCGGTAGCTGATAGTGCAAGCCACGCAAAACACCTTTGCTGGACTTTGAGTGGTTGTCTTGCACGAATGTCACGCTTCGCCCAATAGCCTCTTCGAACTTCTTGTGATTAAAACTTTCGAAAAAGAAGCCGCGTTCGTCTTCAAAGACAGTTGGTTCAATAATTTTTACGTCTGGGATCTTGGTGTCAGTGACTTTCATAGTCTGACTCCTTGATCAGTTGCATGAGGTACTGGCCGTAGCCGTTCTTCAGCATTGGTTGTGCCAGAGCTGTAAGCGCTGCTTCACTAATCCAATCTTTGCGGAAAGCGATTTCTTCTGGACATGCGACCTTGAGGCCTTGCCGAAGCTCTATGGTCTGCACAAACTGATGTGCCTCAACGAGGCTTTCGTGTGTGCCAGTGTCCAGCCATGTATAGCCGCGGCTCATGCGTTCAACGCACAGTTGCTCTTTATCGAGATAGACCTTGTTAAGGTCGGTGATCTCTAGCTCACTACGATGTGATGGCTTTATTTTCTTGGCGTAGCTCGGTGCATGCTCATCGTAAAAATACAGCCCAGTCACCGCATAGTTCGACTTCGGCGCTGTTGGCTTTTCTTCAAGGCTCAACACCTTGCCGTCTTTGCTGAACTCAGCGACGCCATAACGCTCAGGGTCATGCACATGGTAGGCAAAGACCGTTGCACCGCAGTTGCGTTGATTGGCTGCAGCAAGCTTTTCATGCAGCGAGTGGCCGTAAAAGATGTTGTCGCCGAGAATTAGTACCGAAGGCGAGCCATCAAGGAACGCCTCGCCGATGATCAACGCTTGCGCCAATCCGTCTGGCGAAGGTTGGACAGCATATTCAATCTCTAGACCCCACTGGCTGCCATCGCCGAGCAACTCTTTAAAACGTGGCGTGTCTTGCGGTGTGCTGATGATGAGTACTTCGCGCACATCAGCAAGCATCAATGTTGAAAGAGGGTAGTAGATCATCGGCTTGTCAAACACAGGCAGCAGCTGCTTTGAAACCACTTGTGTGGCTGGGTAAAGCCGCGTGCCAGATCCGCCAGCGAGGATGATGCCTTTACGTTTCATACAGTTTCTAGTTCCTTGACGATGTCGCTGGCTACGGCCAGAAAATCGTCCTTCCAATGGGGTAAATCGAATGAGAGTTGCGAGCGCAGCTTGTGCGTATCCAACTGCGAGTTCAGCGGACGTTTTGCTGCAGTTGGATACTCTGCGGTCGTGATCGCTTGAATGTCTGATACATGAGTGCGCAGCGGAATTCGCTGTTGCTCTGCGTAAGCAATTAAAGTTCGCGCAATTTCATGCCAGCTTGTTTTGCCTTGTGGCGCGAGATGGTAGATCCCTTGCGGCCAAACGCAGTGATCTTTGATGGCGCGTATCGCATCTATCGTCACTCGTGTAATGAGTGAAGGCGATGTTGGAACGCCGATTTGATCGTCGATCACCTTTAGCGCATCACGCTCGCTTGCTAAACGTAGGATGGTCTTTGCAAAGTTATGGCCGTCTTTGCCAATGACCCATGTCGTTCGGAAAATAAGATGCTGACAGTCCGCTGCAGCGATCGCTGTCTCGCCAGCTAACTTGGATGCACCATAGACATTGATTGGGTTTGGCGTATCGGTCTCGAGGTAGGGCGATTGCTTAGAGCCATCGAACACGTAGTCCGTGGAGTAATGAAACAGCCACAAGCTCTGTTCTCGTGCGATTTGCGCGAGGTCCGCTACGGCATCTGCATTTACTGCATGTGCAAAATCTGCATCGGTCTCTGCTTTATCAACTGCCGTGTATGCAGCAGCATTGACGATGATGTTGGGGCGAACACAACGAACGGCATCGCGGACAGCGTTATGGTTTGTGATGTCGAGTGACTCACGAGGAACAGCCGCGACATTCGCAACGGAAGAAAGTTGACGTTCTAGTTCTTTCCCTAACTGGCCGTTAGCCCCTAATAGCAGTATTCTCATGCATACTGCCTTTCCACCCACTGGCGGTATTCGCCGCTGATGACTTGCTCAACCCAGTCCGCGTTGTCCAGATACCACTCAACGGTTTTACGGATGCCCGTCTCAAACGTTTCGGCTGGTCGCCAGTTCAGTTCGTATTCGATTTTGGTCGCATCAATGGCATAGCGGCGATCATGGCCTGGACGGTCTTTGACGTAGGTAATGAGGTCGCGATAGCTGGATATATCGCTATCTGCACCTACTGGACGTAGCTCATCAAGAATGTCGCAAAGCGTATGAACTATCTCGATGTTCGCTTTTTCGTTCAGTCCACCAATGTTGTAGACCTCACCACAGTCGCCTCGCTCAAGCACTGCGCGAATGGCGCTGCAATGATCACTGACATACAGCCAATCACGGATCTGCAAACCATCGCCATAAATTGGCAGAGGCTTTTGAGCCAGTGCGTTGTGAATGACGAGCGGTATCAATTTTTCAGGAAATTGATAAGGCCCGTAGTTGTTCGAACAATTGGTTGTGAGTACTGGCAGTCCATAGGTGTGATGGTAGGCGCGAACGAGATGATCTGACGACGCCTTGCTCGCACTGTATGGACTGTTTGGCTCGTAACGATGTGTTTCGGAAAATGCGGGCGCTTCTGCTGGCAGTGATCCGTACACTTCGTCTGTTGAGACGTGCAAGAAGCGGAATGCCCTCTGTTCATCAGTCGACAATGACTGCCAATACTCTTTCGCGCATTCCAACAAACGGTAAGTACCGATGATGTTGGTTTGCATGAAGTCTTCTGGCCCATGGATAGAGCGATCGACATGCGATTCAGCGGCAAAATTGATAATTGCTCTTGGCCTGTAGCGAGAGAGTAGATTTTTCAGCAACGGAGAGTCGCCAATATCTCCCTTTATGAAGACATGGCTTTCATTGCTTTCAAGTGAACTAAGGTTGTTCAGATTGCCAGCGTAGGTCAGCTTATCGATGTTGATGATGAGTTCATCATGCTGATCGAGCCAATCGATCACAAAATTCGATCCGATAAACCCTGCGCCGCCAGTTACTAAAATCGTCATCGCTACACCTTGTTCAAAAAGACGCCGAGCAATAGCCCGAGATTGCCGAACAAGGTTTGGCGATAGATGCCAGACCGCTTGAAAAGAAATAGCCGCTTTATGAGCGAGGACTGACGCGCTTCAACGAAATCATCGAGCACTCGTTGATTGGACTTGGTTAGTAAATGCTTGTGCGCAGATAACGCCGCCAAGTTGATGTCATTCCATTCTCGGAAACGTCCATGAAGCAACCCTCGGATTCGCAGAAGACGTGCGCGCCAACTGGTATTTGCCCCAACGAGGTTGTGATCGTGTTGACGGTACTTTAAGCAAGGCTCAGAGTCATAGATGACATGACCGCCAGCGCCCGTGACCACTTGGTAACACCACCAGTCATGTGAAACCACCGACGCATGTTGTGTAGCCTCAAGAATTAGATCTCTTGCAGCTCCGTTAAACACCATGGTGTTACCACCACCAATGTTTTGAACCAGTGCATTAGCAAAGGAGGAGGGTTTATCAAACAGAGGCGAATACCCCAATGTATGCTCACATGTGGAATCGGCGATTTCTGTTCGCGCACAATAAAGAGCTGGCTGTTCAGAAGGGGCTTTCTCTAACGCAGCTATAGCTTTTTCTAGCTTGTCTTCATGCCAAACATCGTCTTGATCACTGAAAGCAAAGTACTCAAATTCGTCCAAGACGCTGGCTAACGCGTTCAGAAAGTTGTTCGTAAATCCAATGTTATGCGGGCGTACGCCGACGCTAATTTTCGATAGCGAGTCTTGATTAAGCTGAAGGCCGTCAAGTGAAAAACACGGCTCTGACTTGTCGTCGCAAAGATAGATATGAAGGGCGAAGTGAGTTTGCTTAATGATGGATTGCAGCTGCTCGCCAATGAAGGGCTGCCCATCAAAATATCCAAGAATGACCGCGACACGCGATTGAGTTGATCGAGCATTCTGTGAAAGCCCAGTGCTTAGTGAAACGTTTTGGATATCACTTTCATCTGCGAAGAAGTGATCGCACGCAGGAAAAAAAGCGCAGTCGTAATCGACGCGCGGCACGCGAGCAGAGTTAGGGATGTGCGCAGCAGCGCCATCTCGCAGGACCACTGACACGGTCAGAGCCCTTCGAGGATTAAGTTAACGAGTGTATACGTTATGGCTATGCCACCAATGAGAACGAAGCCTATAAGTAACTTCTCGACCCACGTGTAACGTCTTGATTTTAAACGATTATTTGCGGGGAGGGGGGTGATTACATGCATTGGTTACATTCCAGCAGAAGTGCCGCTCTCATCGTGATAGTCTACATTTTAAGCAGATTATTAATACAGGCTGCGGGGGGGGGGGGCAAGTCTTAAATTGTATAATAATGCCTCAAAAAGCGACGATGTGTGTTTCATCGCCTGGCCAGATTAAAATGGTTACTGAAACCTCCTTAAGTGTATCCGAGGTCAAAGCCCTACAAAAATATAACATTGTATCGGCAGAGCAGTACGCGGCAGCGTTGCTTGAGACTTATAAATACAACATGCCAGCAAATTTTAATGGTGTTATAGCTTTAGAGAGGTCTAAAATTGCAGCTGCATCCGAAGGTGTCTCGCTAAAACGCCATATGGATGAGCAGGCTAAGAAAAAACAGGAAATGTAGAAAAAACGGACTGAGATGATCGATAAATTGCAATTCGTTGCGAAGTCAGATAGCTCGATTGATCTAAAAGAACCGATTTATTTAAGCTGTTCACGGGTATCGAAAAGATCAACAGATGGTGCGACCACAGTAAATAGTAGTTATTTAACCGTGAAAAGTAAGACTCTTGATTACATAACAATCTGGAATGCTTGGAACACGCGTGTGGCTGGGACAATTAACTATGAAAAATCACTTTTTGACGCTCCGACAAATGTGAGCAAGTTTGGAATTTCAGCTTTAAAGGGTGGTCGAGACAAAAGAAATAATATTACATTAGACCGAGGGTCTTTAAAGTTAACTCACAATGAATACATCGACTACAGTCTAGGTAGGCGGGCCAAGCCGCTCTATCCAAACAACGTATATTCCTGCAAGTGCGACTTTTCTTCTGCTCAAACAATTGAGTGGCAAAAGAAAACATCTCATGACTTCCAAAAAAGAATAGCCAGAGAAAAAAAGGACGGCACAAACAGGCTACAAGAGAAGTTGAATCAGAGAAAGTTTTGAGTCTATTTTGAAGCACAGCCGTTCATGGTTTTCTCTACAGTGGATGCGACGATACAACTATCAGTCGTCGCACCTAAACTAAGCTAATTGCAGGCGGTTTTTTCCAGCTGAGGCGCATAATTTTATTGACCTTGAGCGGCGATTTGCCTCTATTTAACTCATCTAGTTTCGCGTAGAGGGAGGTTGCCATGAGTAAGCCAGATTATACTCATTCGTTAAACGCATGTGCGGCGCATTATGGCGAGGAGGCCGACGCCGTCAGAGCCTATATGGTTGAAGGCCTAGAGCGCGCTTATGCGCTGCCCAATCGTGGCCCCATTGGTTTCGATGATCATGGCAATCTGCATCACGATATCCTCGCGGCTTATTCGCAATATGGTTTTTATGTTTTTGAAGGCGTCATCGGGGCGCAAGAAATGTCTGACATTCACGCCGATATTGCTGAATTACGGGACCGCTTTCCAACCCATCCCGGGTCTCCGGTGGATGCGCAAGGGCGTCCGGCGATTGGCGTCGATTGCGAAGGCCCTGGGCTGATGTGGAGCAAGCCGCTGAGTGACCCGTTTGGCGGCACAGACATTGCCAATGGTCGCCATCAGGTGAAGTTAAAAGAGCTGACAGCAGCGCAAGATGGGCCACAAGATGCGCCGTTTATTCTGCTCGGGTCGCTTCAATTTTCTGAGGCGGCACTGCGCGTCTATGGCCATCCGGATTTGTTGCGGGTCGCTGCCTGCGTCAATGGCGAAGACTTTGCGCCATTCAATGAAGTGCTATTCATCAAAGATCCAGGCCTCGGCGCCGCCGTTTCTTGGCACCAAGATGGCGATACCCATTGGAACAATCCAGACTTTGATGAAAATATTCATGGCTTTAATTTCATGGCCCAAGTCTATGGCAGCACCCCTGTTAACGGCGTATGGGTTGTCCCAGGCACCCATAAAATGGGCAAGCTAGACATTAAGGCCATGGTCGCTGCGTCGGGCAGCGAACGACTGACCGATGCGGTTCCCCTCGTCTGCGCGCCAGGCGATGTGGTGATGTGCAATCGTCAACTCGTGCATGGGTCGTTTGCCAACACGGGCTTTGAGCCGCGCTTGACCATTAATTTCGGTTTTCACCGGCGCTCATCTGTTCTCAATGTTGAGGGTGCGGGTATTCATAGTCCGGTGGCCGTCTATGATGAGGCCATTATCAAACAGCGCTCACGCGTTATTGGCTATGCGATTGATGCCCGCAAGCAAAAATACCCCGACGAGCCGCCCTATCAGTACCAACCATTTATCGCTTCAGGCGAGTCTTATGTTTGGGATCAAGCGGCAAAAACTGGACTGCGCGACTATAACCTGCTTGACCTCAGCATTTAAAGGCAGCCGGGCGGACAATCAAATGGGCCGATAACTAGCCCTGGCGCTTTGCCATTGGCGCAAAGCCGGTGCGGTGAATTATCAGATGTTGCGTCCATGGCCGCTCAGCGGTTAGGGTTTGTGCAAGCTCAGGGAGAACGAAATGCAAAGCTCATCGAATAAGGTTGACTTCATCGCGCTGGAAACGGCGGCGGCCATGACCACTGGCACACGTATTACTTTTATACCGGGCATGCAGGCGATTTACGCTGAGGCGCTCAAGAATATTTGCTATGTCAAAAAAATTCCAATTATACGGGCCCGTCATCCCATGATGGGTATCGACAAAGAGACCGGCGAAGATCGGCAGGCAAAACTTTACGAGCTGACCCGTCAAACCGGACTGCCAACCATGTTCCACAATGAGGAACGCCCGCGTAATGTTTGGACCGAACAACTGGCGCTGGCGGAAGCCATTGGCGCCGCCGATAGCGCTAATTTAATCCCGCTTGATTTTGCTCAGCGTGTAGACATGTTCGGACTTTGCGCGATTATTCTGGCCGAGGATGGTCTGGTATGGAATATGCGCATTTTGAACGATGGACCGCTGGGGCGTAAATATGGCTATAGCGAAGACGCGAGCCGAGACGCGCCGCGCAAAATGGGTGAGATTATCGCCCTCATTGATAGCCGCTTGGCGGCACAACAGGCCCGCGGGTCAAATTATTTAGTCGGCGACGCCCTCAGTGCGGTTGATATTTATTGGGCCACGGTCAGCATGTTGGTGATTCCCGCGCCGCCGGAAATTATGACGCGGACAAAGCAAAACCAGGGCATGTTGGCGATGTTTGAGATGATTTCAACAGTGCCGCAAGTCAGCCAAGCGGTCAGCCCGCGACTGGAAAAACATCGCGATTATATTTTGCACACTTATTGCGAAACGCCAGCGGTTCTGGGCGGCGACGCGCTTTAACAGCGGCTTGTTTTGCCGCAGCCCGATGCCGCGACATCAAAAAGTGCTGAGCCATATTTAATTTTCAATTTGACTTTGCGTCTTGGTCGAGGGGACACTGAATGCGAGTCATGAGGAGGATGGTATGAGTGCGCAGGCGGTAAAGA
>Ga0209137_1002444_pt1 | contig 16393 bp, 19 predicted proteins | sample SaaInl5LU_22_DNA_FD_184642 | JGI IMG/M metagenome (GOLD analysis project Ga0209137, IMG submission 184642) | Marine microbial communities from expanding oxygen minimum zones in the Saanich Inlet - ESP_105LU_22_DNA (SPAdes) (version 2) | ecosystem: Environmental > Aquatic > Marine > Intertidal... | reverse complement strand
TGGATTCTCTAAAAAGTTATTGATTGCTTCTACCTGATAGTCGCGCAGAATAATTTCTGTACCTTCTACAGGATGTCCTTCAGGCCAGCACACGCCTTGGTCTGCCCAATAGCGTTCTGTAACTGGGTTGAATTCTAATTTAATTGGATGACGTCTATCTTCAATGTTAGCTATTTCAACATTATTTTTTTGTAATACTTGACTAACAACATCAAGATGATTAACGTATCCGCTACCACCGATGCCAAAGAAAGCAACTTTTCCATCCCACCTACCGAGTTTATATTGCGGCATGTGCTTTGCATATGGCACTTCAAACTTAAGAGCATTCGCAAGCTTTCTTCGTACATCAACATCAAGACCTTCAATCTTAATGTTCACTTCGTCTTCAATTATTAATTTGCATGATGCCATTAAAGTTTCTCTATACCATTAGTTAATCCGTGTTTTGCAAACGGACTGATGTCAGTGTCATAATGAATAACTAAATCTAATTCAGCTAAGAATGGACTTATTTTTGTATGCCTTACACTGCCCATTAGTATAGCAGCATTCGGCACCCAATTAGATTTTAGTAATATTTTTGACATCTTATTAACATTAGTATACACTATTTTAGAATTAATTGCAAGAGAATTATTAAGATTATTCTCTTTAATATATTGATTAAATTCTATATTTTTAGCAACGTTATTATCTTTTCTGTACAGCGCACAAAAATCATCCTTACTAAAAATATTTCTAAAACTATGATGTACTGTTTGCAGTTTATGAAAATCAGTTTCGTCATTTAATATAACTAGCAATGGATATCTATTAAGTTCTAGAATACTCTCTGCTACTCTATCAAACGTATGTTCGTCACTATTAATTAAAATTTGCGGCTGATTTCGTCTTACAATTTTTTGACTAAGTGTAGTTAGTTTTTGAATGCTAATATTTAATTCTTCTTCGTCAAAGTACTCAATACCTAATACTTGTTCTCTATCTTTATACATTGCTAAATTATCAGCATCTGGAGAACCAATTGTAGAAATTGCATAGTCGATTGCTTTAGAATGTAGATTTTCTAGTTTGAAGCTGTAAATACCGGGAACATAGTTCTTTTTATTATTATTCATCATTTCCAATATATTATATCTTTCCTGTAGTTCTGGTTGTATTTCAAACCCTTTACCTGTTAATGCACCTACAACATTATGTAAGGCCTGTTCATTATATTCAAAATAATGTATTTTGTTTATTTTGTCGTAATGAATTGTCTTAGAATTTATATTTTCTAAAGCACTTATTAATTTTTTTTGGAAGGTGAACCTGACAGCAATAACTTCTCCTAGATCAGATACTTCGTGCTTGATCCAACGACTTCGATCAATTGTCCGAAGTGGCATTTTTAATTGTGTAGTACTCAACTCTACATCAATATCAAGTTCTTCTAGTAATGCTTTGTATTTTCTTACTTTAGTTTTTGCAAGTTCTAATTGTCTATCAGTGTAAGGAGTTTGCCTAACAGTTTGTCTTGCAAGACTAGAAACAAGACTATAGTCATTAGATTCAACGCTATTAAGACACACAAAATTATTGTGTGCCCCTGCTAACACTTCGATACATTCTTCTATAGTAATAACTTTCATCATACAGTTAGTATAACGTATTAAAGCTTAGATGTCAAGTGTTTAAGTGGAACACCTTGTGATATTTCTTCAATTGTATATTCAGTATGTGCGTAGTCGTTGAGCCATTGTGTTCGTTCGGGCATCATAGGATTTTCTATATCATGCAAGAAGTCAATGTCGTTGCCTACAGGATAAGCGAGACTATGAGTACTAACAAAAGCAGGGACGCCATTGAGAATACTATGTATCCCAGGGTTACTACTATAGCTAATAGTACAATGTACATTGTTAAAGCCCATATCAAAATCATCGTAACTGCCGCCTATCTTTACTGGTTCTTGTCTGTATACATGTTTATATTCTTTTTCTATATGCAGTAGTGGACATCTAGGATGGGGTCGAAACACTATGGGTCGACTTGTGTGTTTGCGTACTTCTTCGATCGTTCCTATAACCCAATTGCTCATACGTGGCATGTTTTGCCACTGTAGACTCTTATCGTGTTGTCCGCATATTAGAATAAAATTGCCGTTGGATCTCCAAGGCTTACAAACCAGTCCCAGGTGATCAGCCCGAGTCCTATCATTGTTTTGCTCACCAAAGTAAGCATCTCTGTTGATTCCATTTAATCCTACCTTCCATGTTGTGCCTCTATTTATTCCACCAACTTCTAGTACTATAGTAGGTTTCTTTTGTTCCCAAACTGTTTGATTGCCTGACATTCTACCATGAAACAAGACACTCCAAATAACATTAACATCGGCATTACTATTATTATGAGTAACACTATGCCCGTTAGATATAAGGCTATGTTCAAAAGCATCAAACACAGGTTTACTATTAAGTGCGCCATATTGTGTCCATAAACTAAATTTCATTTGTTAAATACCATATAATATATTTAACAAGGATTAGCGCATGCCAGGCATAACTGTGGTTACAACATTTCATCCAGCAGGATTATCAAAATACGGACAACGATTCTTAGATAGTTTTGCTGCAAGAGTCGACAAGCGTATTAAATTATTAGTGTATGCAGAAGATTGTAAGCCTATTAATCCTGATCCAAGTCGTATTACAATATTAGATGCAAAGGCAGTATTGCCTAAACTGAATGCATTTAAAGCAACATGGGGACACATTCCCAAAGCCAACGGTGACATTACCAATGAGCCACAGCGCCACACACGCCGCGACTGGATGAAGCAATTCAAATGGGACGCAGTTAGGTTCGCTAATAAAACATACGCAGTGTATGACGCTGTACAGCGCTCTAAGGACTGGTGTGTGTGGATGGATGCAGACACATTTGTACACAGTAATTGGACATATGAACAGTTTATAGAGTTGCTACCGAGTAATGCTTGGATCACCTATGTAGGCAGAGGTAAAGGATCACAGACATGGCCAGAGTGTGGCTTCTACGGATTAAACTTAAATCATCCAGTATGTCACGAGTTCCTTAAAGAGTTTGAACGTATGTATGAAGATGCCGAGAACGGAATGTTCTTGTTAGACGAATGGCATGATAGTTTTGTATTTGGAAACATATTAAATAATATGAAATTACAATTTCCTAACGTACACGACTATAGTGCTGAGATGTACCTAAGAGAAGCTAAGTCCGGCGGCGGCGGTCATCCGTTAATTAATGGCGTTCTAGGCAAATGGATTGACCATATGAAAGGCGGCCGCAAAGATGAAGGCAAAAGTAAAAAGTCTGATATTATGGTCAACCGAACAGAGGATTATTGGAAGTGAAGGTTTGGTGGTTAGGCAGTGAAAGGGGGCAAGGCAATTTTGGTGATATACTAACACCGCATATCTTAGATTACTTTTCTATTAATTACGAGTATGTGAACCACTATACTAACGCCACTGCAATCTCTGTTGGGTCTATTGCTAGAAGAGCAGGCGTTGGAGTAACAGTATTAGGATCTGGGATTATTTCTCGTAGTGATAGAGTTATTGCAGAAGCAGATTGGAAATTTGTGAGAGGGCCGTATACAAGAGACCGAGTAAAGTTCTTTGGTGGTGAGTGTCCTGAGATATACGGTGACCCGGCGTTACTTCTCCCATTAATGGTAGAGCCTAGTGAAAAGAAATACGAAGTTGGAATAGTTCCGCACAATGTTGACTTAGCATATGCTACAGAAAAATTTACTGGCTCTAATATTATAGGTCTAAAAACAAGAAACTATAAAAATGTAGTTAATAAAATTACACAATGTGAGTCTATAATTTCTAGTTCACTGCATGGTGTAATTTGCGCACATGCGTATGGGATCCCTGCTGCGTGGGTTAAATCTAATACTAAATTAAAAGGCGACGATGTAAAATTTGAAGACTTCTTTGCAAGTGTAGACGTAGACGGAATACAGTCTACCTTTGATAAGCCTGTATTCATTAATCCAAAAGCCGCAAATTTAGATCCTTTAATAAAAATATATAACGAGATGAAATGAAAGCAATAATTTTAGCAGGAGGTCTTGGTACTAGACTACACGAGGAGACTAATAGTCGGCCAAAGCCTATGGTTGAAATAGGCGGAAAACCTATTCTTTGGCATATTATGAAAAGTTATTCAGCACACGGAATAAATGAATTTATAATTTGTTGCGGATATAAAAGTTACGTAATAAAAGAATATTTTATAAATTATAGTATGCGCCATTCAGATATTACTATTAATTTAAAAAACAACGAAGTAGAAATACATCCTACAGACATCGAACCTTGGAAGATTACATTTGTTGAAACGGGTGTTAGTACAATGACCGGCGGACGTCTTAAGAGAGTTAAAAAATATATACAAGACGACGAAGCTTTTTGCTTTACATACGGCGACGGTGTATCTAATGTTGATATTAAAGCAAGTATTGAGTTTCATAAATCACATGGCAAACTTGCTACTATGACAACAGCATATCCCCCAGGACGCTTTGGTAATTTAAAATTTGACGGAGATACAGTTACACATTTTCAAGAAAAAACTAAAGGCGACGGCGCAATGGTTAACGCAGGATACTTTGTACTATCACCTAAAGTTATTGATTACATTGACAATGATGCAACTACGTGGGAAGAATATCCACTTACACAATTAGCACACACAGGCGAATTAAAAGCATTTAAACATGAAGACTTTTGGCGGCCAATGGATACACTACCGGATAAAAATACTCTTGAAAAATTATGGCAAGAAGGCAATGCTCCTTGGAAGGTATAGAAATGAACATAGATTTTTGGAAACATAAAAAAGTATTTGTAACAGGACATACTGGGTTTAAAGGTAGTTGGTTATGTTTATGGTTACAACATATGGAAGCCCAAGTAGTTGGTTATGCACTAACTCCACCAACTACTCCTAACAATTTTACAGAGTCTAATGTTGCTAGCGGTATGACATCATTTATAGGCGACACTAGAGATTACAATACCTTATTAGATCAAATGCAAAAATTTAGTCCTGACATTGTTTTACACCTAGCTGCACAACCGTTAGTTAGAGAATCATATATTAATCCAAAAGATACTATAGAAACTAATGTAATGGGAACTACTAATGTCTTTGAAGCAATAAGACATACTCCGAGTGTAAAGTCAGTTGTTAATGTAACCACTGACAAATGCTACGAGAATAAAGAGTGGCCTTGGGGATATAGAGAAGACGAAGCAATGGGAGGGTATGATCCTTACAGTGCAAGTAAAGGATGTTCAGAACTAATTACTAGTGCGTATAGGCGCTCTTTTTTTAATAATGGAGTTGCACTAGCAAGTGCAAGAGCAGGTAATGTAATTGGTGGCGGTGACTGGGCAGCTGATAGAATTGTTCCTGATGCACTTAAAGGATTTGGCTCGGCAACGCCTGTCGAAGTTAGATATCCTAATGCTATTCGTCCTTGGCAACACGTATTAGAACCACTCTCAGGCTACTTAACATTAGCTGAAGAATTATATACTAACGGACAAAAACATGCATCAGCATATAACTTTGGACCAGTTGATGAAGATGCACGACCAGTACAATGGATACTTGACACTATGGCTAATACATGGGGAAGCGATGCCGCCTGGTTCCATAATAATACCGAACAACCTCACGAAGCTCATTATTTAAAATTAGATATTAGCAAAGCTAAAGCATATCTAAATTGGGCGCCACATTGGAATTTAAACACAGCATTAGATATGACAGTGCAATGGCACAAAAGCTGGCTAGCAAATAACGATATGCAAAAGGTATGCATATCTCAAATTAAAGATTATATAAAAAGGTAAAGGACAGAACATGGAAAAAATATCATATGCAAAGACAGTATACGGACAAGCTGAGATCGATGCCGTAGTTAAGTGCTTAGAAGAAGGCACACAAATGGGAGTAAACAGTCGAAAGTTTGAAGCAAGTATTGCTAAACTGTTTGACAAAAAAGATTGCTTATACGTAAACAGTGGATCAAGTGCATTATATATTGGCATCGAATCATTTGACTTTCCAGAAGGCAGCGAAGTCATTACTCCTGCGCTTACGTTTGGAACAACAATAGGGTGCATTGTTAAAAATAATCTAGTTCCGGTGTTTGTTGATGTTGAACCTTTAACATATTGTATTGACGCAGGTCAAATTGAAAGTATGATTACAGATAAAACTGTTGCTATACTTGCACCTGACTTATTAGGTAATCTATGTGACTGGGCACGAATTAGAGAAATTGCTGACAAGCACGGACTTAAAGTTATTCAAGATAGTGCAGATACACTAGGCGCAACTATCAACGGCGTCTCTTCAGGTGTATACTCAGATATGAGTATTACTAGTTTTTACGGTTCGCACATTATCAATTGTGCAGGCAACGGCGGGGCACTATGTTTAAATGACGAAAAAGTAATTGAGAAAGCAAAGCTATTACGTAGTTGGGGCCGCAGCTCTAGTTTGTTTGATGAGCGTAGTGAAGCAATTGAAAATCGTTTTAATATACAATTAGATGGATTAGAGTATGATGCTAAATTTGTGTTTGCTATCCCAGGCTATAATCTAGAAGGCAACGAAATGGGTGCTGCATTTGGATTAGTACAATTAGAAAGTTTAGATAATAATATTAAAGTAAGACAAGAAAATCTTGCAAAGCAATGTGAGTTCTTCAACAAGTATAGCGAATACTTTAGTAATCCAATTGAGGCAAAAAACATTAGCACAGCGTTTTTAGCATTTCCTGCATTAATTAAAGACACAGCTCCCTTTACTAGAAAACAATTTCAAATATATTTAGAAAAGCGTGAGATCCAAACTCGTGTATGTTTTACAGGTAACATTCTAAGACAGCCTATGACAGATGGTATTACAAAAGTTGTTAGAGATGAAGGTTATCCAAACGCCGATGCTGTTATGGAAAGAGGAGTATTGTTACCAGTTCATCACGGTATGACTGATGAAATGTTTGATCGACTACATAGCACTATTGATGAGTTTATTGCTGATCACATATGAAAATTTTAATAACAGGAGCTAACGGATATCTAGCTAAACATTTAATAGATAAATTTAAAGAACACGTTGTTATTCCGTTAACTAGAGATAATACCTCAACAGAGGTTATTTTAAATGCTAATCCGGATGTAGTTATACATACAATATGTTCGTATGGAAGAAATAACGAAAGTATAACAGACATATACAATTCTAATTTATTTACAGGTATAAAAATTCTAAATGATATACAGCAGCTGAATAAAAAAGTAACTTTTATAAATTGTGGGACAGCATTAGAAAAATATACTAATTTATATTCTATTAGTAAAGGACAATTTGTAGAGTTTGGAAAGTTTGTTTCTAATAATAATTTACAGTTTATTAATATGAACCTAGAGCATTTTTACGGACGCAATGCACCTAATAATTTTTTATCATTTATTATAAATGAATGTAATGTAAATAAAGATATTCCATTAACATCTGGAACGCAAAAAAGAGATTTTGTTTATATCGACGATGTGTGTAATGCGTTTAATAGTGTAATTACTTATAGAAACAAACTACAAAATTTTGATACTATTGATGTTGGTACAGGTATCGCTATGCCTGTAAAAGATGTAGTATTAAAAATAAAAGAATTAACAAAGTCTAATTCTAAATTACTGTTTGGCAAAGTTCCTCTTCGCGATAACGAAGTAGGTGAAATGAAGGCAAACATTTCAAAATTACAATCTCTTGATTGGGCTCCTCAATATTCAATTGTTAGCGGCTTAAAAGAAATGTTATGACAACACTTAAGGTATTACAATGAACACAGAGAAACTTAAACAAACAATTATGCTTAAAAAAGCACTAACTGAAGAAGGCGTTGATCCTAAAAAATGCAAAATAGAAATCGATCACGACACTGGTCATTCTTATGTAAACGATTTAAAACTACCAATTATATTTCCTAAAAGTCATTTTAAATTTGCAGAAGATTGTCACACCCAAGACAAAAAATTTATGTTCTATTTTAATGGCAATGCAGGAAAAGGAAATACTCGTGAAAAATTAATGTATAAATTTTTAGAACAAGATAATAGTAAAGTAATTTTTAATAACGATGGTCGTATTATAGAAAATAAAGGAATGCCTAATCCGGTATACTTTAAAGAAACATCATTATCACACTTTGGTCTTTGTCCGCATCAACCAAATTGGAGTGGGGATAAGGATGCACTATGGACATATAGATATATAGAATGTTTGATGCTAAAAACAATGCCAGTACAGTTTAAATTAACAGCACTAACAAAGTCATTTACTGAAGAAAGCATTTTTAGGTGGGACGATGATGCTTTTGATATATTACCTACACAAAAAGAATTAGATAAAAATTATAAGTTTGCTAAACGTAAATTTAGTTTAGATCATTATTTAAGATTTTTATAACGTTTTACTATAATTTCACGAGTGTGGTTATCTAACATTGTCTTTACATCGCCAGTACATTCTGCTCGCATCTGTTTGGGCATTTTACTTCCGTAGTGTACAACACCTACTTCGTAAATATGCAATCCTTTACCATAATCTATATTCATAATTTTATATGAAGGCCATTTTTCAAACATACTTTCAACAGCATTACCATCATAGGATTTTTTAAGATTAAAAATTTCTCCGCTGTTCCATATGTTTTCATATTCATCTACAAGCGTGTGTAAGTCAGGATGCTTCATATTAAAGACAATAAATCCGCTATCGTGTAGTCTACTTTGAGATCTACCAGTTGCCCATACATAGCCACTTTCGATAAACTTTTCTAAATCACTATTAAACATATCTTCATTAAAATCTAATACTTCTATGTCCGTGTCGAGCAATGCAAGGAAATTGCAATCTTTAATATTTCGAACTGCCCAAACTTGACTTTGCATTTTACGCCAGAAGTTATTAGTTTTCTTTCTTGATCTTTGTATGTCCCAGAACGGAGCATTGTAGTTATCTGTTTCACTTGATGATATTATATTTAAAAATTTATGATTTATTTTATTACTATTATGTATAACATATTTTTTGCCAGGTAATTTCTCCCACGACGGTAAACAATATTTTGCGATATATTCATAATACTTTTCATCTGCTAGTCCTGACCAAATTATTTTCATATAAAATTCCTCATGTGTTTCCAGGCGGCACCTTTACTTATTTCTTCAAATTTCCAATGACTCATACTTAACTTTTCTATCCAGTGTTGTCTCTCAAACATTTTAGGATTTTCTATTTGTGATAAATTTGTATTTGCAACATCAAATGCTTGACTTATTTTAGGAGTATTATCTGTTACAAATAAAGGTATGCCTTCAATTGCACTAGCTACACCTGGACTACTATTATACGTAATTGTTGCCCAGGCGTTTTTAAAATCTTGTTTAATTTTTTCATTAGTGCTTAGTGTCCAATCAACGTTTGGTTGTGTTAGATATCTTTTAGCATTCTTATCACCAGGATGCCCTCTAACAATAATAGGTCGGTCACTATATTTTCTAATTTCACTAACAGTAGAGTGTACCCAATCAACTACATTATACCCGGCCATACTCCAGCCGCCTTCGCGCTGACAAGCAAGTAGAATATGGGTTCCTTTTGGTCTCCAATCTTTGAGAGATAAATTTAAATCTTTACTAATTTGTTTCCACCTATTAGTATCTATACTGTCTCCAAAGTAATTGCCAGTTGTTGGGAAAACTCCGTCCATACTGTATCTGCTATAATGCTGTGGATGAAATTTTCCTACATCATAATTAAATAGATTGCTATCAACAATAATAGTATGTTTATTTTGTGTATTTGCTGAAACTGCTTTACGTAACATCAAATGACTAGTTCTAGGACTTCTATCATGAGCCCAACCTTGGATAACACCTACATTGCAAGGTATTAAGTTGTTGCCGTTGTGGGTTACCCCATTGTCTCCGACACGTTCAACTCCTTGGGCAAATCGTCTAAGAACTTCAGTCTTATGTGGACTTTTAAGCGGAGAAGGAACTCCACCAAGATAAGATACTACTTTCATTATAGACACTGTTTAACTCTGTTCCAATATTGTTGTGTTGCATCAATGCAGTCGTCTAATGCTGTATTGTAAACTTGGAGATTGATAATAACATTTTTCCAGTTTTCGCCCTTGCTTAAAAAATAAGGCCTGTGTTTCATTGCATTAAATTTCGAACTCCAGGCTTCTACTACTATTACTTTTCTTCCTAATAACGTGCCCCAGAAGGCTCCATGATAACTATTAGTTATAATAACATCTGCACTTCCTAATAATCTAATAGTTTCTGTAATATTATCGCCGCTATTAACATATCTTGGTATAGGGTCTGTTCCAAATTCTGTAGATTTTATTAACTGTTTTTTATGTTCAAACCATATAACAGGATGTTTAATTATGTGCTTTTCTCGTAATGCAGGATGCATACAACTTGCACAAGGCACCCATTCGTGCTCCTGTGCATAGTCCCTAACTCCTACAAGATCAAAGTTTCTTAACCATCCAGGATAGTCTAATCTACCTTTAAGTTTTTTCTCGTAATTTCCATTATGACCAGCTCCCCAGACAATTCTCGGTGACTTGTCGTTAGATAATTTTTTTACGTATTCTGTTATAAGGGGATTAAGTTTGGAAAAAAATTCATTTCTAATATCTTTATTTGCTGCTGAAGTGTGTTGCCAAATATTAGATCCTATGTTAAGGAGACTATTTGTGTCAGGCGGCACTGTTAAATCTCTTAAGGATTCTCCCATAAATTCATTTGCAAGCAAACCGCCGCCGCCAGCAATAATAGGAATATTAGGATCAAAGCTATATTGTCCTATATTTAAAATATCAACACTTGTATATTCTTCAGGTTTCATAAAATACTGTAGGGGATTAGTAGAAATATCTCCTACGTTGTTTTTATCTATTCTGTGTACTACATAACATTTTGTCATTTAAGGTGTGTCCTTTAAAATTTGATAGGCAATTCCGTTTTTCATTTCATCATTATGAAATTGACTATAAGCTAACGAACATGCCCATTTATATATTTTATCTTTATCTTGTACAGTAGGAGTTTCAATTAGACTTATATCTTTATCACATACATAATCTGCAGCTGTAGGAGCAAGTGTAAAAGCCGGTACGCCAAACAACACACTTTCAACAGCAGCTATACTTTGATAAGTTACCAATGCATGACAGTTAGTTAACTCTTCAAATATAGTATGTGTAACACGGTGTCGTCTTGGTTGTTTATTACGTATAACTATCGGTCGATCTGTGTGTTGTTTAATCTTTGCAATTGTATCATTAACCCAAGCGTCTCGATCTATTCCATAAAACTTACAAGGTTTTTCGCTAGGGGTAACTAGTAAAATATGTTTACCTTGCTTGCGATCTTCTATAGGATAATTTAAGCGTTTCCATCTATCGTCTGGGCGGTCGACAATTTTGCAATGTTGAACATCGTTCTTTACTATTCGATGCCATGTTTTCCATCCATACGGATTAGTTTTAGATTTATAATTACCAACATAACCGCTATCCATGTAATAAAATGTATGATTATTTTTCCAACACTCGTGTATAAGTTTACGCTTGCCCATACTTCGAATTAATATTGGTGTATTGCCAAATTTATAATTATAGTCGTGTATAGGTAAATTTGCACCTTGGGCAAACATATTAACATACTCGTCAGTAAGATTTTTACTTAGGCAAATCACTAATCATCATATCCTGTAGTTCTTGTTTCCATTCTTGATTGTATTCACAGTTCCTGTAGTTTTCAAACCACGGTCCACCTTCTGTGTAGTGTAATAGTTTTGGTGAGCCATCCTCTGGCTGCTTGTAGTGTCCTACTAACCAATTCCATTCAGGCGATATCTCACCGATTAGGTCATCACTTTCTAGCCAACTAAATCTATGAAAGTATGCTCCGTTAAGTTCTGGTTCATTTACTAAATCAATATCAAGTCTTTTGTTAGCAGGATGGCCGCAGTTAATAAGCATCATACTTGACCAATTCTTGCGTGGATAAACTGTCTGTGTTTGTCCATCCATTTTAGTACCTTCTTTAGGTGCGTAGTCATGTTGCACACACATCACTGCCTTTGTATTATCTGCTTGTGCAAACAACTCTGCAATGTCTGTTCTAAGTAACATGTCACAATCCATAAACACTGCCCATCCGTTAAAATTAGCAAGCTCAGGAACTAAGAAGCGAGTAAATGTAAATTCAGTACTAGCAAGTTTGTCCGGAGATCTTGAATACCAACCTTGACGTTTAAGATCATTTTGTTTTAGCGGAATAACTTGTGCAGTTGGACTATGCCGTTCAATGCTGTGTTTGCATACTTGGTATGCTATGTCTTCTCTCGGATCGTAGCCTACAAATACTTTCATTAATCTTCTCTCTCTATATCTTCTTCTATACAATGCTCTCCGTATTGTATTTCTACTATTCTACAAGGCACATCAAATGGATTAGTAAGTTGATGCCACTCACCTAATGGAATGTCAAATGCTTGGTGTACTGTTAGTTCTTTAGACGGCAATGAATAACCAGTTGGCATTTTACTGTTTACTACACACTTGCCTTCGCTTACCATCCAGTGTTCTGCACGATACTTGTGACGTTGCATACTTAGGCTTTTGCCAGGATCTACAGTAAGTTCTTTTACTTTAGTGCCTTCCACTTCATGAAGCACACGATAGTAACCCCATTGGCGTTCTGTCTTAGGTGCTTTCCATTCTTCTAAGATCCAACTCGAACTGTTAGCTTTGTTAGATCCGCCGATGCCAAATGCAAACTCGCACCAACGATAGCCACCGTATACTTCATATTCAGGAGTTGTTGTATCAGTTCGATCTCCGCCGTTAGCAAAGATCATAATGTCGTCGCCCGAAATCATTGTTGCTACTTGACCAATTGCTTTGTTTGCTGTGTTGTCTAGATCGTCAAATCCAATAACTTGATCAACTACTTCTAGTTCTTTAATGATTGCGCAACGTTCTTCAAAAGGCATAAATGGTCTGCCTTTCTTTCTAGTTAACCAGTCGTCGCTGTTTACGCCAACAACTAAATGGTCACCGATTTTTCGTGCTGCTTTGAAATAGGCAATGTGCCCACTGTGTAGTGGATCAAATCCACCTGTTACTAATACTACTTTGTTCATATAGCTATTTATGTACGTAGTTTATATGTATTGGAATATACGATCCTGGCTTATTTTTGCTACTTCAGTATACCCAAACTTAGTAAGTAATGATACTATTTTATTATCAGGCCATCCAAATTGAGTACCATGTCCTCTAAGTTCTATTGATATAGTAGGTTTAAACTTACGAATTGTTTCTTCACCGCCTAAGATAGCTTCGCCTTCGTATCCTTCAATATCAAGATGTATTAAATCACATTCTTTTAATCCTAGATCGTCAATTCGCAAAATAGGAAAATTTCCAGAGCCGCTAATCCAAAATCCGCCAGCATTGGGTCGTTTAGCTGATATCATATGACGTTCGTAAGAAAGATTAACTAATTTTCTTTCATTGCCTAAGCAGGCTTGAAATTTTATAACATTGCTTCCTGTATTCTTAGTTAAGCAATAAAAGTTTAGTGGGTCGGGTTCAAATGTATAAACTGTATCAAAAATATCTGAATACAGTTTTGGATACATTCCGCAATTTCCGCCAGCTTGTATAATTACTTTATGTTTTTTACAAAATTCTGCTGTTTTTTTAGGAACATATTTTTCTCGAGAAAGATACTTATAGCATGCTGTATCATATATAGGCCACCACCAACTCCCTCTTAATTTAATTTTATCTTCCATTACACACTCTTTATATAATATAAATTATTTATAAGCTAGCATCTTCCATGCCTGCAACTCTAAGTTTAACTATGTTAGTTATCTGCCATTGTTTCTGATCAAGTCCTTTAAGTAGTCCTAGCCATTTATTTCTTAGTAGTGCAAACTCGTTGATAATCTTTTCATAGTCAACAACGTCTGCCTCACCGTCTACGTATTTTTCAACGTCACGGCTTGACAGAGCTCGTTGATAGTTTTCGAGGTATTTCTTAAAGTACGAGCTACGCAATCTACGTAGCTCGATATTTAAGTAGTGAAGGATTGCTTCAATCTCTTGAAGCTGATTAAAACGCTGTTCAACGATACCGGGCATTTCTGCCGCGGCACGTTCAACATTGCCTTTGAGTTTTACTTGTTGTTTTGCATCTAGCAATTCGTTTTCGTAATGCGCTACAGCATCAGGAATTTTAGAAATGTCACGTGATACAGTTGAATACCATCCCATTATGTTAATCCATTATTTTTAGTGTGTGAAAATTTTGCTCGAAAAGAGTTAGCAGAATGTAGATACACAATACTTTCTGATGTGTAGTGCATCTTACAAGCTTTTAAATTTATATGAATATCTGCTGGCATCATTCCGTATGTTTTTGTAAAGTTTATTAATTTTTTTGCACCGTCGGGTTTTATAATATATCCGTGAGCACCACTAATATGATTTTTATTAACATACTCAAACAAATTGTTTTCTTTTTTTACTAAGTTTTCTTTTAACGACCTAACAACAATGTTATTAGTTTTCTTTAGTTTGGTTGAATATACTTCTTTACCTTTTTTAAAATAGTTATGTCTATTAATATCAAGATTGCAATAATCTTCAAACAAATTAAGTATATTATTAGGAAGTGCATTTAGAAATGCGGCATCATATTCTAGCACGCCAATTGGAACATTAAGATCTAAACACTTTTTCCAAAGATAGTAATGGGATAAAAAACACCCCATTACTCCTTTAGATGTTACCTTATGTAATAAATCTTTGCACACTATAATGTTTTCTTTGTTTACTAAAGGAGTTATATCATCGCCGTATATACCCGGGTAGGGTATAACATTGTAACCAAATTCTTTAGCAGATTCAATGCATTTACTTAATAACGATTTACAAGTATTGTTATCTTGTTTGTAAATACAATAAAAATCAAACACTATTAATCCTCTTCTTCATCCCAAGGATCGTCTTGTACATAATTTTCTTCTTCGACGTCTAAAAAATAATTAATAGCATCATCTAAAGTACTATCAGTACCTAACGAATTTGTTAAAATATCATCTGCAACACCGTAGTCGGCTAATAGATCAACATAGCGCTCGGCTGCTATTTCTAATGCTTTCTTATCAATATACTCTTTAAATAAAGTCCATACTTCTACAACTTGACTTTCGTTCATACTTTATTCCTCAATCATGGTTTCATCAATTAAATCAGCATCAACTAATTCTGCTTCAGCGGTATTTACCACAGGCTTCATTTTTTCGTTATATTCCATCATGATCTGATCAAGTTTGCCATCTAGCATCCATGCTTTACGATATTCAAGAACTTCTTCACCTGCTAGGTTAATATACTTGAGTCGATTACCTTGCTTAACTAACAAGCCTTTCTTCTCAAACAATTCAACAAGACCACTGTAGGGATTCATACCAGTTTCATAAGGAATCTTAACTTGCACACCTTCGAAGGGTTTTGCATAGCGAGTCTTCATTACTTTACAACCAGCACGGATGCCCATAACTTCTGAAATCTTGTTGCCGTCTTCATCTTCTTTTAACTTCATCTTCTTCATTGCAACAACAATACTTGATGCATAGATAAAGCCTGAGCCGCCACTAATCTTATCATCTGGGTCAAACATATCTTGCGATGCGTATGTGTGATTAGTACATACTAGTCCAACGTTCAATGAGCCAATCATATTAACTGTGTTACGAACAAGTGAAGTCAATGCCTTAGGCTTACGACCCATATCACCTTTCATATCACCCTTGTTAAACTGATCGACGTCAGTAGGTGTTAGCAACATACCCAACGAGTCAACTACAAACAATACCTTAGGACGATCTTCTTCATCCATAGCACGATAGTCTGTAATAAATGTTGAGATAGTTTTTGCTACATCATCAATCATTGACATGTTTAGCTTGAGAAGTTTCTCTGCGCTAGTGTCAACTTGTAGAGCCTGTAGCCAACTTTCGTCAAGTGCGTTCTCTGAGTCAATTAAGACTACAAAGATACCTTGATCTTGTGCATGTTTTACAATGTTACCTGAACAGAAATATGATTTACCTGCTCCTGATTCTCCTGCAAACACAGTAACCTTACCTAGCGGAACACCTTTGTGAAAGTCTCCTGAGATAAGATAGTTTAGTGCATATGATCCTGTTGAAATCCAATCAGTAGGAT
>Ga0209137_1002441_pt1 | contig 16409 bp, 12 predicted proteins | sample SaaInl5LU_22_DNA_FD_184642 | JGI IMG/M metagenome (GOLD analysis project Ga0209137, IMG submission 184642) | Marine microbial communities from expanding oxygen minimum zones in the Saanich Inlet - ESP_105LU_22_DNA (SPAdes) (version 2) | ecosystem: Environmental > Aquatic > Marine > Intertidal... | reverse complement strand
ACAAGGGTTTGAAATCGCCGTATACCGTTGGTCTGATTTCGACCTCGGACATTCGCGGCACCATCCGTTCTAAACTTTGCGGGCGCCTTAGGAGTACAACAAGAAGTAAGGGCAAAACACACCCACCAATGACACAGCGGGCGTGACCTTATGTTCATTAACCGGGTGCCCGAGTGGCACCCGCCAAAGCATTACTCGGCAACAACAGCCAGAGTAAGTGTTGCCATAACGTTAGCGTGCACCTGAATAGCGATTTCGTATTCGCCAATCTCACGCAGCGCGCCTTCTGGCAATTTAACTTCAGATTTGTCGATCTCGGTGCCAGCGACAGTTGCTGCTTCAGCGATATCGCGCGTACCCACTGAACCAAAAAGCTTACCTTCGTCACCCGCTTTCATGGTAATAGCCACAGTGCCCATACCATTGATCGCATCAGCGCGTTTTTCCGCAGCAGTCAGCGCAGCTGCGGCAGCCGCTTCAAGATCGGCGCGACGGGCTTCAAATTCGGCAACGTTTTCAGCCGTTGCTGGAACCGCTTTGCCCTGAGGCAACAAGTAGTTGCGACCAAAACCGGCCTTAACCGATACTTGATCACCTAGGCCACCCAAGTTACCCACTGTTTCAAGTAAAATAACGTCCATAACTCACCTCTTGTTGAGGGCTTACCCCTCTCGTTTATAAATCATTGTCTGGGTCGGTTGGCGTTTTATCGATCTCGCTCGGCAAAAACGGTTTACGCAATCCCATTACACTATCCAGCAGGGCAATACCCACCACTGCCAACTTAATAAAATCAAAGACCACCCACAACATATAAAAGCCTGTGAAATAGCCTTTACCTTTGTGTTTCGCCCGCCCACGGGCATGCACATAACCCAAGCCGGTAAACACTAAAGGCACACAAAATATCGCGGCCCAACTGCCATTCGCCCGATCTGCAACGACCATAACGACAGCAAAAGCAACCAACACAATTGCTGTTGTTGCCGGCAGTACTGCTCTTACGTACTCGCGACCGAACAGGCCAGGGCGATACAAAGCCGACTGCCAATAAGCACCCAATAGTACCGACGCCGAGGCTGCAAAGGCATTCGACAAAGCCAAAATTCCGGCTATTTGCAAGGTCGTGGGACGCTCGAAGGCAATCTCTGCACTACCCTGCATCGACTGTTCAACACTCTGGATAAACGAGTCGAATAAAGTCACCAGCTGCTCTAAGTAGCCCTGACCAAACAGAACCACAATACCTCCGGTGGCCAGGCCAATTGGCACTGCACTGAGCAAAGTCGTACTTAAACTAGCGCTAAGCCGCAGCGTGCTGGCCATAAGCCAGGTACTAACCAACAACATCAGTGGGCCTGCATCGCCGTAGACGTAAACCAGCAGACCCGAGGGCAATAAGGCCCAAAACAACAGATAACCACCCCATTTGGGACCCTGTTGCAAACTTACTAAGGCGATAATCGCGGCACTCACCCAACAAAACAACGCACTTCCAGCCCCGGCAACTGTTAAAAACATTGCCTGCCATTGGCCCCGCATTGCAAATTGGGCTAGCGCTTTCACGTCATCCCTCCGCCCACCTAAGGGCTAAACACTTACTCGTGAGAGTCGGTGTAGGGCAACAATGCCAAGTAACGAGCACGCTTAACCGCGGTCGCCAACTGACGCTGATACTTTGCTTTTGTGCCGGTAATACGGCTCGGTACAATCTTGCCGGTTTCCGTAATGTACGCTTTCAGAGTTTCCAAATCTTTGTAATCGATTTGTTTCACACCTTCAGCGGTGAATCGGCAAAACTTACGTCGTCTAAAAAATCGTGACATGGTCTTCTCCTACCGCTTATTCAGCGTCGTTGTCGTCAGCGTCGTCGTCGCTGTCGTCTTGATCTTCGGCATCGTCATCTTCAGCTTCGGCTTCGGCGGCACGACGCTCTTCGTAACGATTTTTGCGCTCACGGCTTTCTTTTTCCGCTTTCATAATCAAAGATTCTGAAGTGTCGGCTTCGTCCATTTTGATCACAAGGTTACGGATAACGGCGTCGTTATAGCGGAAGATGGTGGTTAGCTCGTCCATCGCTTCGAGCGAAGCTTCTACATTCATCAATACGTAGTGTGCTTTGTGCACTTTATTGATCGTGTAGGCTAACTGGCGACGACCCCAGTCTTCTAAGCGGTGTACTTTGCCGCCGTCTTTTTCAATGATTTGAGTATAGCGCTCGATCATGCCTGGGACTTGCTCAGACTGATCAGGGTGCACCATAAATACGATTTCGTAATGTCGCATAGATAAGCTCCTTACGGGTTAATGCCACCCACTCAATGCGGTGTGACAAGGAGATCGGCCTAAAAATAGACCGGGCAAATTTTCGAGCGCGAAGCGTACAGGCTAACGCCTAAAATAGCAAGACCCCTTGGCGACAGTGTTTTTGCCGTCGTTTCCACAGGCGCCTCAAGGCTTATTGTTGACCTGCAAGTCCGCACCCTGCTCATCGTATGCAGGGCGCTCGGCGGCCGGCTCGATCATTTCTTCCATAAGTTCTGGCCCACGCGGATCAAGCTCGAAGGCCGTGGGCGCTATTTCTGGCGCCGCCATGTTAAAGGGCGCCTGCTCCTCGGGGGCGACGTTTTCACGATCGCTGCGGTGCAAAAAGATGTAAAATCCGATCAAACCACTGGTGATCGCCAAGCTCCACCACAACATGCTGGCAGAAGCCGCGTCCATCAGTGGTCCTATGAATAAGGGAGCCAGCGCTGCTCCTGTTGCATTCAGCAGCAGTACGGATGTACCCACTAACACAAACTCACCACTCTTGGCTTTGTCAATGACGGTCGCCAAGGCCAAAGCATACATAGGCATTGCCACAGCTCCAAAGGCGGTCACCAAACACAGAAGTAACAGCTTGCCTTGGGCTAGGGCCAACAGCGCACATATCGCGACGCTCAAACCACTTAGGGCAACCAGCACGCGTGGACGCCCGAATCGATCCGACAACAGCCCCACAGGGTATTGGGCTACTGCTCCACCTATAATCGCCGCGGCCACGAACAGAGATACATCGCTGACATCTGGCATCGAGCGTTTTGCAAAAACCGCGCCCAAAGTCCAAAAGCTACCAGTAACTAAACCCGACATTAAGGCGCCGGCAAAAGCAACTTTAGAGCGGCGATATAATAGGCCAAAACTCACCCGAGTAGAGGCCATCGGCGCGGGCGCCAATTGCCGTGTTAAGCCCACAGGCACAATGGCCATGGCGATTAACATGGCGGCGGCAATAATGGGTGTCGCTGTGCCAATAGGCATTAACGACAGCAATAACTGCCCAAAAGCCATAGCCACCAACACCACGAAGGTATACGCGGCAAGCACTCGACCACGGGTTGTATCCGTAGCTTGATCGTTCAGCCAACTCTCGATCACCGTATACAAACCACACATCATAAAGCCGATGGCACCGCGGGCGAGGGCCCACAAAGGCCACCAACCAGATAATTCCATGCTCAACAAGGCGGTTACGATAACTGCCGTTAGGACCGCGAAACTTCGGATGTGACCAACCCGACCAATCATTTGCGGCACGACAAAACAACCCAGCACAAATCCCGCGAAATAAGCCGAACCGGTCAATCCTATGATCGTATCAGACAAGCCAAGACCGGCGCCTTTCAGTGGTAAAAGCGTGATCTGAACGCCGTGACCAGTAAGCAGCAAGGCGGTGGCGAGTAAAAGTGAGCTGAGCGTGACGACGGTCTTCATGTTGCACCTCTCGGATCGAGGTTAAGGCGTTGCTAAAGCGCGGCAAGATACACTCAAAAAACCCCGCGATCGACCTCTCTTGCGGGTAATAATGCCACTTTTTTACATAAAAACAGACGATTAGCAAACCACTGCGTGTTGGCAATGTTCTGCACTGGGATTATGATGGTCGCATGATCAAATTGCGCATCAATACATCAGCCGTTTGCGCCCTGCTGCTTTGCTTTGGCTTGCAGTTCAGCGAAGGCGTGTCTGCAAATTGTCACGACCAAGAAACAAGTGCACCACAGGCTGCAGCAAGCGCTCATCAGGAGATCGTAACGCCCATCGGGGCCAACCATGCGCCCGTGCTAAACGTCTACGCTGAACCAACAGTGCACGAGCCACACATGCACCAACCCGAGAGTCACGATTGCTGCGAGGGCGACATGAGCCAGTGCTCAATGGCGCAATGCTCGGGGGCCACATACACAAGTACTTCGGCATCCTCCAGTAACGCGGCGCTACGCCCCAAAACGTATTTTCGCCCTCTTCGCGCCGGCGCGCCTCACCACCCAAGTTCGACCTTATTTAGACCGCCAATTTTAAGTTAGACAGGATAACTACGCCTGCAATTTACCGAATCCAATCATTCGGTAAGTTGCCCTGTTGGTAACTTAACAATTGGAGCAATCCATGATTTTTAACTTCATCCGCATGAGCGCGTTTTTTGGCGCTCTGGTTAGCGCGACTTTCGCTTGGAGCGAACCATCTGTTTCCTTAGATGACTTCGCGCTAAATGCAATGCGAAATGACCTTTTGGTGCAAGCAAGTGCACACCAAGAGCGCGCCCAAGCTGAGCAGGCTCATTACCCCCTATCCCTTCCCGACCCAAGCATGCGCATTGGTATAGCCAACCTTCCGGTGGATAGTTTTGAATTTGACCAAGAACCCATGACGCAACTTACGGTCGGCATCAAGCAAGCACTACCACGGCTAGCCACACGACAGTTAAAAAATCAGCAGGGTAAGCTGATGGCAGCAGAGCAAGGGCAAAAGACACAGCTGCGACGTGCCGAAGTACTTCGGCTAAGCAGACTGGACTGGCTGTCGATGTTTGGGTTACAGCGCAAAATTGCCTTGCTCAACGAGCAGAAAACTATCTTGAACACGCTATATGCCAGCAAAATCAGCACCTACGAGCATTCAGCTACTGCTAGACAATCCACGTTACTACGCCTGCAAACTGAAACTTTAATGCTCGATGAGCAATTACTAATGGCCCTCGGTGAGCAGCAAGCCACGGTTCAAAAACTGCGATATTGGAGCCCAAGCTCCGAAGAAGAGCAATTCAAACAACTACCCGCAACGGGCCTAACGCGTCTAACGTCCCTTGCGAATACCCTCATAAAAACCGACTCGCTAGAAATAGAGGCATCTTTATTACAGCATCCGCGCCTTCGTATGAGTGACGAAAAACTGAGCGTGGCCGACCTTAACACCAGACTCGCGAAAGATGCCTACAAGCCGCAGTTTTCTCTGGAGGCAAGTTATGGCTATCGCGACGACTCGCCGCTCGGCACTAGCCGAAGTGACTTTGCCTCGATTGCATTGAGTTTTGATGTACCGATTCGCCAGTCAAAGCGGCAAGACTATGCTCTACGTAGCGCCGAATCGTCGCGTCAGGCCGCCAGTTTTGAGCGCAGTTATCTCGCCCGCAAACTTAAAAGTGACGCCTTGGCGCTTCAGGCAAAACTCAAAGAGCTTCAACAACGAGCCGCTCTCTTGCGAGATGATTTATTGCCCTTGAGCGCAACGCAAATTGCCAGCCTAGAGATCGAGAGTCTGCAAAATGCCAGCGCCCTCACGGAGCTATTGGATGCGCAAGTACGCCGCAATGAATACCAACTAAAACTCAACGACGCTGAAATAGCTTTGTGGAAAACCACGATCGACCTGCAATTTTATCTGCAGTCCGAGCCCCTTGATTCACCGGAGACTCACCATGAAAATTAATTTACTGACAGCGGGCGTCATTACCGCGACCGCCGTTATTGCAACCTACTTGCTCATGCAGCAGTCTGAAACCGGCGACTCAGCCGAGCTCAAACCTTTGTATTGGGTCGCCCCTATGGATCCCAGCTATCGCCGTGATGCACCAGGTAAATCACCTATGGGGATGGATCTAATCCCGGTTTACGAGGAAGCCGATTCCAACTCTGGGTTACCGAGCATCAGCGCGTCGATACAACAAAGCCTGGGCGTCAGAATTGCCATGGCAAAGCAAACCTCAGTTCAAGAGACAGTCAAAGCACTGGGCGTAGTGGAGTTTGATCAGAGCGCCTATTGGAACGAGACCGTTCATTTAGACGCTTGGGTTGAGAACGTTAGTGTCACCGACATTGGCCAATATGTTCAGGAGGGGGATGTACTTTACACGCTGTATTCGCACGAACTGATCACTGCCCAAGAAAATCTGATACTGGCGCTAAATCAGAACAACAAAGCACTTTACGATGCTGCCAAACAACGTTTGCTGCAGTTTGATGTGGCCGAAAGCACGATTGTACAAATAGAGCAACGCAAGCAGGTGCTGACAGAGGTCCCCATCTTAGCGAAACGCGGGGGTATTGCTGCTGCGCTATCGGTATCGTCCGGGCAATTTGTTAAATCGGGCCAAACGCTCTTGGGTGTGCAGCACCCCTCAAAGCGCTGGATTACCGCGGAACTTTACGCTGACGAAACACCAACGCCGCTGTCACACTACCAGGCCTTCGTACTCACCAAACAGGGTAAGAGTGAGAAAATCGCAGCCGAATTACTAAACGCCCTCCCAATTGTGGATGCTCGCAGTCGTAAACCGGTTGTTCGCCTTGCCATCGATAATGCGCAAATGCAGGTAGGCGAGTTTGTCGAGTTAGAAATTCGATCAACGCACACTCGCGATATGTTGACCGTTCCCGCATCCTCGATCGTATCGGATGGACGCACTTCTCGGGTCGCAAAATGGCTGGGGGTAGGTAGCTACCACTTTATTAAGGTCGAGCTCGGCGACACCTACCAAGACCAAGTCGAGGTGCGTTCAGGCCTCGTATTGGGCGACAGTGTCATTATTAATGGTCAGTTTTTACTGGATTCTGAGTCTTCGATTGCCGCCGAGACTGAACGCAGCCAGCTTGATTCGCCACCCGACAGCGTTTGGGTAATGGCCGAGGTTATTACCGCCACACCCGATTTTGGGCTAGTTGAAGTACATCATGAGCCGATACCAGAATGGTCGTGGCCCAACATGACAATGTCATTTGAGGTTCTGGACCCTGCCCTCTGGCCACAGTTGAAGCAGGGATCCTCCGTACATATGCGCATCACTGCCACCGAGTTCGGTTACGGCATTGCCGAGGTTATGATCCACGAAAATTCTGGAGCAGACCATCAAGGCCACTCGATACCCAAAAATTCAACGGATGTAACACCAACATCGACACGCCATGATCACAGTAAAAACAACACCTCTACCGACCAGCATGGAGACCACCATGATTAACAAAATTATTGCGTGGTCAATTCAACAACGTGCACTCGTACTCTTAGCCACCGTTGTTGTGGTACTTGGTGGTCTGATTGCGTTGCAGCGAACCCCGGTAGATGCCATACCAGACTTGTCTGATGTGCAGGTGATCGTAAAAACACCCTTTCCCGGACAGGCACCACACGTGGTGGAGGACCAAGTCACTTACCCTTTAAGTAACTTACTGCTGGGAATTCCCGGGGCAAAAACCGTACGAGCTTATTCGTTCATGGGTGACTCTTATGTCTACGTTATTTTCGATGACAGCACCGATGTGTATTGGGCTCGCAGCCGTATCAGCGAATACCTATCCCAGGCATCGACTATTCTGCCACCCGGCGTGCAACCCCAAATTGGCCCCGACGCCACGGGTGTTGGCTGGATCTACCAGTACGCCATTACCGACAGTTCAAACCAACACGATTTGGCTGATCTCACACGCCTGCAAGATTGGTTTATTAAACAAGAACTGCAATCGGTAGAGGGCGTTGCTGAAGTCGCCAAAGTGGGCGGTATGGTCAAGCAATACCAAATTGTGGTCGATCCAGAGGCACTGCGGCGCTTACAAATACCTGTGACTCACATTGCAACGGCGGTACAACGCAATAACCAATCCAGCGGTGCATCGGTCATCGAGCAAGCTGGTGCCGAGCATATGGTTCAGGTGTTGGGTTATATCGACAGCATTGACGATATCGAAAACACCCCCCTAGGCTTAAGCGCAAACGGCTTACCCGTACTGGTAAAAGATATCGCAACTGTCACCCTCGGCCCTCTGTCACGACGAGGTGTTGCCGACCTTAACGGCCAAGGCGACGTAGTCGGTGGTATTATCGTCATGCGCACAGGCGCCGACGCCCAACGAACAATCGAGGCGGTCAAGGCCAAACTAGCCATCGTCGAGCAAAGTCTCCCCCCGGGTGTAACTTTAACGACCGTTTACGATCGCTCACAGCTCATTAAACGCGCAATCGACGACTTATCAGCAAAGCTACTGCAAGAATTTGTCGTCATTGCTTTGGTCTGTGCCGTATTTTTATTTCATTTGCGGTCATCACTGGTTGCCATCATTAGCCTGCCTATTGCTGTGCTACTGGCTTTTTTGTTGATGTACGCCCAAGGCATTAGCGCCAATATTATGTCTTTGGGGGGTATCGCTATTGCGATTGGTGCCATGGTGGATGCCAGTATTGTCATGGTCGAAAATCTGCACAAACATCTCGCTGGCCAGCGCCTAGAACGCGAAACCCGATGGCAGCATGTTTATACCGCGGTTAGCGAAGTCGCACCCGCTATATTTTTTGGCTTAGCCATAATTACGGTCAGCTTCTTTCCGGTCTTTGCGCTGGAGGCGCAGGAAGGTCGCCTATTCGGACCCTTAGCCTACACCAAGAGCTACGCGATGGCTGCATCAGCCTTTTTGGCGATTACGCTGGTCCCGGTGCTGATTGGCTACCTGATGGTGGGCAACATACCCAGCGACGCACAAAACCCCGTCAATGGCTGGTTGCAGCGCGTCTATCGCCCCACGTTGAGGGCCGCACTACAATTCCCCAAAGCCACGCTCGCTGGCGCAGCGCTCATATTACTCAGTGCTCTGTGGCCTATGTCGCAGCTGGGTAGCGAATTTATGCCCGATTTAGACGAGGGCGACATCATGTACATGCCCACCTTTGACCCGGGCATTTCGATCGGCGAAGCCCGCTTGCGCCTGCAGCAGGCGCACCGATTGATCAAAACTGTACCCGAAGTCGACCGTGTTTTCGGCAAAGCTGGCCGCGCCGAAACAGCAACCGACCCAGCACCTTTGAGTATGATCGAAAGCGTGATTCAGCTAAAACCCAAATCGCAGTGGCGCGCGGGCATCAGCAAAGATGACATCATTCAAGAGTTGCGAGCGGCGGTAAATTTGCCTGGTTTTAGCAACGCTTTTGTCATGCCCATCAAAACGCGTATCGATATGCTGGCGACCGGCATCAAAACACCCGTGGGCGTGAAAGTTGCGGGACCGGACTTAGAACAACTGCAGGCGGTGGCAGCTGAAGTTGAAGGTCTTCTTAAAACCCTAGAGCACAGCGAATCCGTTTATGCCGAGCGTCCCAGCACAGGGCGCTATCTCAATATTCGGGTCGACAGAGTCAAAGCAGGGCTATTCGGTTTAAGCACAGCCGATGTGCAACAACAAATCAGTATTGCAGTGGGCGGTAAAACCATCGCCTACAGCACAGAGGGACGCGAACGCTACCCTATAAACGTTCGTTATCCGCAGAGCGACAGAGACAGCCTTGACGACCTTAGAACTCTGTTAATAGCAACACCGACCCAGGGCATGATCGAACTGCAAGATATTGCCGAGGTGGCGCACGAACGCGGTGCGGCAATGCTGAAAAGCGAAAATGCCCGCCTCAATGCGTGGGTCTTCATCGATGTTAAAGACGCCGACTTAGGGTCCTATGTGAAGCAAGCGCAGGCGCTATTAGAGCAAGAACTTACCTTACCCCCTGGCTACACGCTGAGCTGGGCTGGTCAATATCAATACATGCAGCGTGCTGTTGAGCGACTCAAAATTATTATCCCCATCACCCTCACGATTATCGTGGCGCTCTTGCTGGTGCAGTTTAGATCTATGCGTGAAGTGCTGCTGTTACTGTTAACCCTGCCACTGTCATTAGTCGGCAGTGCGTGGTTACTCTACTGGCTCGGGTTCAATCTGTCCGTCGCGGTTGGTGTAGGCTTTATTGCTTTAGCGGGCCTTTCGATCGAAATCGGCATACTGATGCTGGTGTACCTGCAGCAGGCTGTAAGCACTTCGACAGCGGACTCACGAGAGGTAAGCGCTTTGAACCATGCCATCATCGAAGGCGCAAGTCGTCGAGTACGCCCCATACTGATGACCGCAAGCAGCGTGTTTATTGGCATGCTGCCCATATTATTAGGCGAAGGCACAGGGGTGGAGGTCATGAGCCGCATTGCCGCACCCATGGTCGGCGGCGTACTCAGCACCTTGGTTCTAACCTTGATTGTCTTGCCGGTCTTGTATCGTTACGTGTTAACTAGCCCAGTCCAGCGCTAACTCTGGCGCTGGCGTACCACCTCGTATAACGATACACCGGTCGCCACCGACACATTCAAACTGGTCACGCTACCCAGCATGGGTAGCTTGACCAAACCATCGCAGGTCTCGCGCGTGAGGCGACGAAGACCATCACCCTCAGCACCCATTACAATGGCCACGGAACCCCTTAAATCGACATCATACAGCGTCTGCTGAGCTTCGCCTGCCATACCGTAAACCCAGACACCGGCCTGCTTTAAGGTCTCTAACGCGCGGGCTAAGTTTGTGACTTTCACCAGTGTGACAGTCTCTGCCGCCCCGCACGCCACCTTGCTAACAACCGGCGTAATATCGGCTGATTTATCTTTAGGAATCAATACCGCTGTAACACCAGCCGCATCGGCGCTGCGTAAACACGCCCCAAGATTGTGTGGATCGGTCACGCCATCTAAAACCAACCACAACCCCGGCCCCTCGTGTTGCGCGATAAGCTCAGGCAAATCGGCTTCTAACAGCTCTTTTTTTGCCCCACCGACCGACGCGCCCGCCATAACAGCGACCGCACCCTGATGCCGGCCCAACGACATCTCTTTTAAAGTATCTTTACTGACCCGCTCGATAGATACACCTTGATTGCGCGCCAAGTCGGCCAAAGCATTCAAACGGCGATCGTCACGGCCCTCGACCAACTGCAGCACACGAATATCACGTGGACGCTGCTTTAAAGCACTTTCGACCGCATGAATACCAAAAATTACTGTCTGTTTTCGGTTCATTTTTTGCTGCGTCGTCCTTTTGCCACCTTGTTACCACCCGCGCGTTTCGGACCTTTGCTAGCGCGTGCTTTTCGCTTGGTGGGCGCGTCAAACTTTGAGGCCTTTTTCAGGGCTCGCCGGGCGCCAGAGGGCGCGTCGGGCATATTGGCTTTTAACAATTCAAGATCAATGCGTTTATCATCAAGATCAACGCGCGCAATTTGCACTGTTACCTTGCCACCCAGGCGGAAAGTTTTACCGCTACGTTCGCCGACCAGCTGCTGATGCGCCGCCTCATAACGATAGTAATCACCCGGTAGCGAGCTAATGTGCACCAGACCCTCAATATAAAGGTCGCGCAATTCGACAAACAAACCAAATCCCGTCACGGAGGCAATCACACCGCTGTACACATCCCCAACTCGTTCGCGCAAGTACTCGCACTTCAACCACAACTGCACGTCGCGAGTCGCGTCATCGGCGCGTCGCTCCGTCATGGAACAATGTTCGCCCAAGCCCAGCATGGCTTTTAAGTCGTAGGGGAAAATGTGTTCTTTAGGTAGAGGCGGCGCCTGATCAATGCGGCGTAAATGCTGACCGCTCTGCCCATTACGCAACAAGTGCCGAATGCCACGATGCACCAACAAGTCGGGATAGCGTCGAATCGGCGATGTAAAATGCAAATAGGCCGGGTAATTCAAACCAAAATGGCCGTTATTATCAGGTTTGTACACCGCCTGGCTCAGCGAACGTAGCATCATGGTTTGTATCACACTCGCATCATCGCGGTCTTTAACGCGTTCGAGCAAATCATGATAGTGTTCCGGCGTGGGCTTTTCGCCACCGCCCAGCTGCAAGAACATTTCGTCCAAAAACTGTCGCAAATTGGCTAAGCGCTCGCCACTGGGCCCCTCGTGCACTCGGAACAAAATGGGCAGTTTGTGGGCCTCGAATAAGTTGGCCGTAGCCACGTTGGCCGCCAGCATGCACTCTTCAATAATTTTGTGCGCATCGTTTCTAAACACCGGCACAATAGCTTCGATCTTGCGCTGTTCATCGAACAAAATACGGGTTTCTATCGTCTCAAAATCAATGGCTTTGCGCGCTTCGCGAGCAGCATGCAATACTTTGTATAAACGGTGTAAACGCGCGATGTCCTTAAAACGTTCTTTGGGAACATTCTCGGACTCGCCGTTCTCTAGTACCTCACCCACCGCGGTATAGGTCAACCGCGCATGCGAGTGAATCACTGCTTCGTAGAACTCAAACGACTTGATATCACCTGAGCGCGTAATCGCCATCTCACACACCATGGCCAAGCGGTCAACATGCGGTTTTAACGAGCACAAGCCATTCGACAAGGCCTCGGGTAGCATTGGCACCACCCGCTCAGGAAAGTACACCGAGTTACCCCGAACCACCGCTTCTCCATCCAAGGGCGAACCCGGTTTTACGTAGTGCGACACATCGGCAATGGCCACCCACAGGGTGAATCCACCACCAGGGCGCGACATGCAATACACGGCATCATCAAAGTCTCGAGCATCTTCCCCATCAATGGTTACGAAGGGCAACTCGCGCAGATCAACACGGTGTAACTTGTCTTCATCCAGCGGCTCAAACTCTAAATGGCCCGCTTCATTAATAACCTCTTCAGGCCATTCGTGCGGGATATCATGCGAGCGTATCGCCACTTCAATCTCAAGACCAGGGTCTAAATGATCTCCTAAGACCTCAACGATACGGCCCTTGGTGGGCTTGCCGCGCTCAGGGAAGTCGGTAATTTCTGCCGTCACCACCTGTCCATGCTTGGCATTGCCCTGACAGCCTGCAGGAATGATAATTTGGTGCGTAATACGTGCGTGTTCGGGCACAACCAAGCCAAAGCCAGAGTCAGATTCATAGCGCCCCACAATGCGCTGGCGTTTACGCTCTAGAACCTCGACAATCTTACCCTCGGCCCGACCTCGACGATCAACCCCCGTAATCATGGCCAACACTTCGTCGCCGTCAAAGACTTTATCCATTTGCCGCGCTGACAAAAATAAATCGTCATGATCTGGGTCATCTAAGGGCTTCGCAAAACCGTAACCGTCGCGGTGACCAATCACACGGCACTTAAGCAAATGCATGCGTTCGACGATCCCGTAGGCACCCTTGCGGTTAACCATAAGCTGGCCATCGCGTTCCATGGCTCGCAGGCGGCGATGCAGAGCATCCATTTGCTCGTCCGAATCAATGTCTATCAAACGCGCAATTTGATTCGCGTTCAAAGGCTCTGCCATATCGGTGAGCAAAGCAATCAATGCTTCGCGAGAGTGAATGGGATTGTCGTATTTTTGTGCTTCACGCGCCGCGTTGGGGTCAACGCCAACTTCCACGGCATCATACGCTTGGGCGGTCGCCTTATCAGAAGACTTAGCCTTACGCTTGTAGGGCTTGCGTGTGCTTGATTGTTCTGGGCCGGACGTGGTGTCTTTTTTACCTGGTGTTTTAGCCATAGGTGCTCGGTTGTTTTAAGAGACCTTATGATACGCCCACCTAGCCGATAAACCCAGCATTAGCGCAAGACACAACAGATTCAAGCAATGAAGGACCCGAGTGGGTCCTTCTGGGGGCGCCCCTGGTGGGAGTCTATTGGTCTATTGGGCTATAGACCAGACAGGTTACGGTAAGTGTCTGACTGTTCAAAAGCACGCAGGATTTGGCCATCAGTAAAACGATACATACAAGAATCGTCGGTGTAATCCATGAAGTTGAAGACATCATCGTCACCGGGATCTTTGCGGCAACTATCTATCCCCACAGGACAACCGTAGTTTGCTCGGCTCACCGCTGGAGTATCACTCACATAATCTCCGGCACCGCGGCAACCTCCCTGGAAGGTATGATACAAGCCCAACCAATGGCCGACCTCGTGCGTTGCAGTGTCACCTAAATTGAAAGGCGCTGCACTACCACCGGGTAATGATGCCCCCAGCAATACCACGCCATCGTCTGCTAAATTATTAACCCAAGAGGGGAAAGTTGCCCAACCAAGCAAGCCTCCACCTGGATTACTGATGTACAAATTTAAATCGCCTGTGTCACCCTGACGCAAGGCGCTTTTCATCGCCATTTCAGCTGTAGTATCCGGCCCCGCAGCCAGCCACGAGGAATTGTTCGTGTACGTAATACCTGCCAATTGGAACGCATAAGGCGTATTAGCGAAGGCGGCTACCAGTACATTCATCTGATCGTTTACTTGATTCGCATTAGCGGCGCACACGCCGGAATCACTGCAAATGATGTGAACATAGGTATCAACTAAAATACTGCCATCTGCAGGTAGGCTTGGACCTGGATCAGTACCGCCACCGCCACCGCCACCACCACCGGAATTCCCGCCACCGCCGGGTGTGCCCGAAGGCTTTTTAGCGGCCTTCGAAAGCTTGTCAAGCTGGAAGCGCTTTTCGAGGCGCTCGGCCTCTTCCGGGCTCGGATGTTTGGTGCCACAGCGTAAAAATGCCGCATTGGAATTTGCGTTCTCAAAGGCTTTTTCATTAGGTGCCGCACTAGCGGTGCTGATCACCCCCAGCGATACCAACCCCAAGGTTGTTGTTATTTTTTTTAGCATTTGCAACTCCAATTGTTAAGGTTTTGTTAAATATAGCCCCCCTGTGAATTAATTATCAATACCAAAGTGGCACCTTTGTTGTTAATGTCTTTGACAAGAGTCAGGCTCGGCAGTATATTTCGCGTCCCGTCGATCAGACAGCTCATCCCCTGCCCAGGTGGTGAAATTGGTAGACACGCCAGCTTCAGGTGCTGGTGCTCGCAAGGGCGTGGAGGTTCAAGTCCTCTCCTGGGCACCATTAGTTACATAACACAAACCCCAACCCTCTGAAATCTATGCAGATTTTTTCTGAACTATGGAATTTCCGGAGGAACTGGTGCACAAACAGTATCACCATAAAGGGCATCCAACTTTTACATACCGTAAGGGTAAGACCTATTATTTTCGTAGAAAAATCCCTAGCGACCTTAAAGATTTATACACTAAACCATTGTTTGTTCAGTCACTGAGAACCACCTCAAAAACAGTGGCTCAGAGGCTCTCAATGGCTCTCTCGGCCCGATTAGAAGAACAATGGCTATCTATGAGGCTTCAACGAATAGAGGCTCCTGCGGCTCATCTGTTAACAGAAAACAGCAAGTACAAATCAGACGTTATGGACATCTCTGAGGCACTTGATTGTTATCTTCGAGTCAAGGGTGAAGGCAGATCTAAAACGTTTTATACACATGCAAATCGACAAGTAAAATACGTTATCGATTGTTTGGGCTGCCGTAGCTTAGATCTTTATAAGACCTCTGATGCAGCAAAGTTTCGAGATTGGCTCTATGAGAAACAACTATCCCAAGCCAGCGTCTCTAGAACCTTTTCAGGCATTAAAGCTATTTTCTCGCTCTGCATTAATGAGTATGGCTTAGAGATGAAAAATCCCTTTGCTGGTGTTTATCTTGGACAACCAGAGCAAGGATTAAAACGAAAACCTGTATCCATTGAACAAATCAAAAGCATTGGTACAAGGTGTTGTTTGTTGAGTGATGAACTGCGCATGATGCTTGGTTTGATAATTGATACAGGAATGCGATTGAGTGAAGCAGCCGGGCTAAAGGTTAGCGATATCTGCCTAGACCAACCCACACCCCACATTTTAATAAAGCCTAATGATGCTCGTAGCTTAAAGACCCTAAACAGTGAGCGAATAGTTCCTTTAGTTGGTTATTCGTTAGCTTCAGCAAAAGCGATAAAAACTAAATCCAAAGATGGTTATTGTTTTCCACGCTACGCAGGAGATGGGTATTGCAACGCAAATTCTGCGAGTGCTGCGCTCAACAAATGGCTCAAGAACAATGGCGGAACAGATATTGTAGTGCATGGTTTTAGACATGCGTTCAGAGATAGGTTAAGAGCTGCTGGTGCACAAGTAGACTTAATAGATCAACTTGGTGGATGGTCTAAAGACTCTGTTGGTGTAGGTTATGGCGCTGGTTACAGCCTTGAACAGGCCTATGAATTTATGCGTGAAATAGAGGTGTTATAGCCTCTGCACCAGTTCCTCCGGAAATTCCATAGTTCAGAAAAAATCTGCATAGATTTCAGAGGGCTGGGTTTTGTGTTATGTAACTGATGGTGCCCAGGAGATCCAGCAGTTCCCGGATACAGCACCAAAGCCTCTGAAGCCTTGCGTGTTTTCAATGATTTAGCAGATGCTGGTGGCCTGTCAAGAGCATTGGTGGTGCTACTGTT
>Ga0209137_1002436_pt1 | contig 16425 bp, 15 predicted proteins | sample SaaInl5LU_22_DNA_FD_184642 | JGI IMG/M metagenome (GOLD analysis project Ga0209137, IMG submission 184642) | Marine microbial communities from expanding oxygen minimum zones in the Saanich Inlet - ESP_105LU_22_DNA (SPAdes) (version 2) | ecosystem: Environmental > Aquatic > Marine > Intertidal... | reverse complement strand
ATCCGGTGCCCGCGTGATCAGTTTTATATCGCCATCTGCTGTCACCGCCAGACATTGGAAAAACACATAGCCAAATGTGTCATATCCGGTCAGCCAGTACATGCTTTCCTGCCGGAATAGCAACATGCCATCCAGATCAGATGCTTTCATCGCGGCTTTTAGCGCGTCTAGGCGCCGGTTAAACTCATGATCTGAAAAATGAAGTGCCATCATATGCTCCGCTATATTGATATGAAAAGTGTTGTGTTGGATTTATTTCTGCTTGCGGTGATATAGCATCCGGCCAATCACATTTAGTAATATTTGTGCCGCCAGCGTTGTTGTAGAACCGGCATGATCATAATCCGGTGCCACCTCAACCAGATCAAGCCCGATAATATCATTCCGCCGTGCTAATCCATCCAGCAGTTCCAATATTTCATAATATAGAAACCCGCCATGGCTAGGCGTTCCTGTTCCGGGGGCAATGGATGGATCAAAACCATCTATATCTATGGTGATATAAACACGGCCAGCCGGAATACGGTCAAGCACCGTATCAACGCCCATCTGCCGGAATTGCCGGACAGACATAATATCCGATCCCATAGAACGCGCATCGGTATAACCATCACGAGCAGTCGAAGACACATTCCTGATCCCGATCTGCGACAGACCAGTAACATATGGCTTTTCTGCCGCGCGCCGCATCGGGTTGCCATGACCCATAGTAACACCATGCCGGACATCAACAAAATCCAGATGCGCATCAATCTGCACCAGATGAAATGGCGCCTCGTCACTGAACGCGTTAATGGCCGGAATATTGACAGAATGATCACCACCAAGCACAACCGGAATCGCCCCTGACTTTAAAATAGCGCGAACGCCTGTTTCTATATTGGCGTGGCTTTGCTGGGTATCGGTATGAATGATATCCGCATCACCAATATCAACAATGCGTGTCGTCGCGCTTTCCAGATAGGTGATATCATCTTCGTGATCATAAGCCCCACTATGTCCAAAAGAAAACAATGTTGATGCTTCTCTGATACCGCGTGGACCAAAACGGGCGCCAGCACGGAACTGAGTCCCAAAATCAAACGGCGCGCCAAGAATAGCAACGTCAGCATCAATCGCATCCCAGTCGCCAATATAAGGATATTTGCCAAAACTGCATAAACCGACAAATGGCAGATTCAAACGTCCTTTTTCGTATCCGTGATTCGCCATATTTGCTCTCCTGAAATTGCGCCAAATAATTGATGCTATCATCATTACAAAAGAAAGGCCTCACAGACAATATGTAAGGCCTAACTTCATGTCAGATATTATTCAGATTTTATTTTTCACGGAAGACAATCGTCTGCGCCCGTTCAATAGGTGACAGAATATAATCCAGCACAGTACGCTTGCCGCCCAGAACATCCACCACCACCGGCATACCGGGGGTAATTACGGGCTTTAGGCCGGATAGCGGAAATACCGGATCAGGGATTCTGATAATCGTCTGATAATATGGCGGTTGGTTTTCTTTCTGGGTGCTATTCGTTGCAATTATCTCAACGATGCCTTCCATTGTACCATAACGTGACACATCAAACGCCGATAACGATATCCGCACTGGCAATCCAGGATAGATATCCGCCACATCCTGCGTCATGACTTGTGCTTCGATAGTGACATCTTCTTCGGCTGGCACGACTTCGGCTAGTACGGCACCAGCATCAACCACACCGCCGACAGTGGAAAAATGAACAGCAGAAATAGTACCATGAACCGGTGACTTTACATCTGTTTGTTGAACTTTTCCTTTTATATATTTCATCTTGTTATTCAGGATGAAACGTCATGCTTTGGTATCAGATAAAACATGACAGCCAAAACAAATGGCCATGAAAAACATGGCCATTTGTTTATAAATTAACGTGTATTGATCACATTTATGTTATTATTGTTTCGGAAAGTAATCCTCACAAACGCCCTCACGATAGACATCTGCCGTACAGCAATGCAGCCCGCCACCGAAGGCATAGGCATCACGCAATTCGACTTCGATCACATTCATGCCCAGCTTATCCATTTGTTCGGCCTGATAGACTTCGGTTTTTTCTACACATACTGTTTTCGGATCAAGCACCAGAACATTCATCGACAGCCACACAGATGAATAGCAAAGCGCCGGTGGGGAATTATGCGCCGGTTGTGCCGCGTCAACAATTTCCCAGCCATTTTTTTCAAATAATTCCCGTTGCGCCTCCGGCAAACGTCTTTGCGGATTATTGAGAATTAACCCCGGCCGTAATGGCGTAAAAGTCGCATCAATATGGATAGGATACGGATCACCGGGAAAGTTCACGGCATGAAGGCGATGATCCGGATAATGCCGCTGAAGCCAGTCAATGCCTTTCAGATTGGTGGTGAAACCATGCTGAACCACAAGGTCTTTGCCAAAGCGCAAGACATCAGCCGCATCAAATAACGGCTCTTCTTCTGTGGTGACAAAATATTTATCCGCTGTCCATTCCAGCCGCTTCTGATCACCAATTTTCTCAGACAGATAATCCGGCCGGTAATCGGCATCGGTCAAACGCGGCTTTGGTGCCGATTCGTGCCGCATCTTCGGATCATCCATATAATATTGTTGCAGCAAAGGCCGATAACACAAATATTCAAACCAGCGACACCGGTAGCTCATCGTTGCCTCAAGGATTTCCTTACCCACAGTCAGCAGAACGTCACGCGGCGGCATACAACCAAACATCGTTTCGGTTTCCCAATCTGGCGTTGCTGTTGGCCGATTGAAATCAAGCGGCGTTGGCCGGTCAACAATCACACCACGCTTAGTCAGCAGGCTGGCAAAATTATCCAGCAATTCATTTGCGCGATCCACGGTTTCCTGTGGGCGGGGGCCATATTGGCCACGCATATCCGAATCTTCGGGAACCTTGGCATCCAGTGCCGGTTCCGGTGCCGGAATACAGCCACCATCAGCCCGGCCAACAATCACATGTTTCAGCGGGTCCCATTCGTTCCAGCTGGATACAATTGTTTTCGGGGTTTCAGTTTTGGCATCAACAGACTGATCAGACATGGCTTTCTCCAATACGGTTTATTCCTCGAGATGGGTTTTTGGGGATACGTTATTCTTGGCCGCGACACTACTGCAAAAAAAAAATTAGGGCAATCGCCCATGCTTAAGAATTAATTAACTCTTATCAGGATAAAGACATGCCAGCTTTAGCGCGACCGGTTTATGGCCAAACGTGATGAAGCATTAGGTGTTGGACATCTGCTGTCTTTCGCGCCAGATGATATATCCATTAGCACATAAAATGATCGCCACACCAAAATAGAATATCACCGGCGGCGATTCATCAAAGAACAACGCCCCCATGATGACTCCTGCCGGAATGGTCAGAAAATGCACCGGTGCCAATGCACTGGCAGGCGCGTAAACATGGCTTGCCGCCATAAAAAACTGTTGAAAGCTGGCTAAAATACCAATGGCCAGCATAAATGGCCAGATAGCTATGGCAACGGACATATCTTCGCCCAATGCCAGCACCAGCGTAAATGATACCACCATGCCAGCGGTATTATACCAGAGCGCGGTCGTCACCGGCGGATTGCTTTTCCCCAATTGCCGGAGCATCAGAAACATGATGCTGGCAAAAAGTGTTGAGGCCAGCCCAAGTGCCACCCCAAACCCAAAAGACGGATCAGATAAATGCGATATCTGGGTTTCTTGCCAGATAAGAACAAGCACCCCCAGAAAGCCGATAAACACCGCCGCTAGCCGGTGCTTGCCCACTTTTTCAGCAATAACAAAAGGCGCTAGAATGGTGATGAAAATCGGCATCGTCTGTGACAATGCGGCGGCGAGTGAGATATCCAGATAAATCACCGCACCAAACCAGCTGAACAGCCCAAGCATGCCGGAGCTAATCCGCAGGCTTAACGTTTTCCAGTTGCTAATAGCCAGCACGCGGTTGCCACGTTGCCATAACCCATACGCAAAAAGTAAAGGCAGACAAAACGCATAACGTGCCAGCAATATAGTAAAAAAGGGTACCGTGTCCGTGATGGTTTTAACCATGGCGGCCAGACCTAGTGAAAGGATAATTTCAAGCGTAAGAAAAATCATTCCCAAAGCCAGAAAAACAGGCTGGATATTATCGTTATGAGGGGCAGGATTAGCCATGCTTGCCAATATCGCGGCTCACCCAGTGGCGCCGGCATACCGACGCATACAGATCATTTCCGCCAATGGCAATTTGCTCACCGGCTGTAATCGGCTGGCCATCAGGGTCAAGTCGTATGACCATAGTGGCCTTGCGCCCACACCAGCAAATTGTCCGGATTTCCCGAATATTATCGGCAAGTGCCAGTAATGCGGCGCTTCCCGGAAACAACTCACCTTGAAAATCTGTTCGCAACCCATAAGCCAGAACCGGAATATTCAGCTGATCGGCAATTTGCGATAATTGCCAGACCTGATCCTTAGTCAGAAATTGCGCCTCATCAACCAATAAACAGCTAATGGCGTTTTCATGATGTTCTTTGCTAACCATTGCCAGCACATCATCGCTATCACCAAAGGTAAACGCATTTGAAGTGATGCCAATGCGTGAGCTAATGACCGCGTCACCGTATCGGTTATCAATACGCGCGGTCATTAGCATCGTTCGCATACCACGTTCGTGATAGTTATGTGATGCCTGAAGCAGAATCGTCGATTTACCCGCATTCATGGCCGAGTAATTAAAATAAAGCTTTGCCATGACGCAGGGTCCTGTAGATTACTGCGCGCCACCCAGAATAGCTTTGGTTTCGAGATATTCTTCAAAACCCCATTCCGCTTTCTCACGGCCATTACCAGATTGCTTATATCCCCCAAATGGAGCATCGGTGCCGCCACCTGTGTAATTAATATGCACCTGACCGGCACGCAATTCCCGCGCGTAATCCATCAGCTGATCCATATTTGCCGGATCACCAGATACATAGGCGGCAAGCCCGTAATCCGTGTCATTAGCAATAGCAATGGCATCATCCCGATTATCATAAGACAGGATGGAAAGAACCGGGCCAAAGATTTCTTCACGGGCAATAGTCATATCATTATTAACATTGCCAAAGACTGTTGGTCGGACAAAATAGCCACGATTGATCCCATCAGGGCGACCGGTGCCGCCGGTGACTAGCGTGGCGCCTTCGTCAATACCTTTCTGAATCAGGTCCTGGACTTTATTAAATTGCACATCACTAACCAATGGCCCCATATCTGTGCTTTCGGATGCCGGATCACCAACCACCACTTTTTCAGCAGCGGCTTTTGCAACTGCCAGAGCTTCTTCGTGACGCGAAGCCGGAACCAGCATTCGTGTTGGCGCGTTACAGGACTGGCCTGTATTATCCATCACGCCGGTTACTCCACGAGCAACAGTTTCTGCCATAGCATCATCATCCAGAATAATGTTCGCTGACTTACCGCCCAGCTCTTGTGCTACGCGCTTAACGGTTTCAGCAGATGTCTTCGCCACCGCAATACCGCCACGGGTTGAACCGGTAAATGACATCAACGCAATATCAGGATGTGCGCTCATCGCCTCACCCACAATAGGGCCAAATCCGTTGATAACATTCAACACCCCTGCGGGAACACCGGCAGTGTGACAAATCTCAGCCATAAGCATCGTTGATAATGGCGCTATTTCACTTGGCTTTAATACAGATGTACAGCCAGATGCCAGACATGGTGCCAGTTTTGCCATGACCTGATTAATTGGCCAGTTCCACGGCGTGATCAGACCGCAAACACCAATAGGTTCACGGCGAATGGTATAGTTACCATGCGGATATTCAAAGGTGAACTCGCTCAGCACGCGGATCGCTGTTTTGAGATGGCCAAGACCAACCGATGCCTGACCACCTTTGGCCAGATTAATCGGAGCACCCATTTCAATCATGATCGCATGGGCAACGTCATCATAACGCCGCTTATATTCTTCGCGAACAGATGTTAGCAACTCGACTCTTTCTTTGACGCTAAAGCGTGAGTAACTAGGGAAAGCCTTTTTAGCGGCGGCCACAGCAAGGTCAACATCAGCGGCAGAACCCATACTGATCTGGCCGGTCGGCTCTTCGTTGGCCGGATTGATCACATCAATAGTTTCTGGCTTTACCGGGTCAATCCATTTGCCATCAATATAGAATTGTAGAAATTTCATTATGTTATCCTCATCTTCGCTTTGGTTGAATTGCGGTAAATATGCCGCGTTACATGTTATTCTTCGAAACCGTCCAGCATGCCTTTTTCTTCAAGCACCTTTCGGGCTACCCGAAAACACTCTAGCGCTTGTGGCACCCCACAATAAATACCCACAACGTGTACAATCGCACGAATTTCGGCAACGCTGACTCCGTTGCCAATCGCGCCACGGCAATGCAATTCCCATTCATGCATTTTGCCTAGCGCACCAATCATGGTCAGATTCATCATGGAACGGGTTTTTGCATCAATAGCATCATCGCCCCAGCCAAACCCCCAGCACCACGCGGTCATGGCCTCTTGGAATGGTCGCATAAACGCATCAGCTTTATCTAGCGTGTTTTCAACGTATTCAGCGCCAAGCGTTTCTTTCCGCTTTGTCACCCCAATTTCAAAATTCTTGTCCATCTGCTGATCTCCTGATTTCAGACGCATATGGCTTATATTCCTACTCTTATCCGCCCCATAAGGCAAGTTTCGACAAACTTAATCTTTACCTAAAACCTATCTGACCTTAGAATAATCTAATATTATCAATAATCCGGATACAGCATGACTGAAAACGGCATTGCCAGATTATATATTCGCACGTTTCCAGACACAAAAAATGTCAATCGTATGCTGGAATCGGTTGAACTACATGTGCGGCACCGCATTACCGGCGTTGATGCCAATCTCACGTTATTAAAACCAGCGCATAGAACAGATACGTTAATTGAACTGTGGCGTTACCATAACGAAGATGACCAGTCATGGGTACAGCAATCACTAGCCGGGGCAAATGTTGTTCCGGATGCGATGGCACCTGACAACACGATTTATACCCTTGATCTGGTCTTCCAGTCCCATGACAGTGATTTTTGAGATAATCTGCTAAACTATGCCATATCCTGAACAGCGCGTTGTCTGGCTTCGGCGGAATCCTTATCCGTGATAAAGATCAAACCGGACACCCGCCGCATCAATGCCGCCTCATGATTTTCTATCACGCCATCGGCCAGAACAACCTGCCAGAGCTTTTCCATCAGGAAGCATTTTTCATCATGACTATAATTGCTATTGATCTGCCGCACCCATCCATATAGATCAGCCGCCTCATCTGCACTGGTTTTTGCGTCATTGAGCAATTGGTCAACCTCATCAGAGCTCAGCCCGAATTCATCCTCAACAATACGCCGGATCATGGCCAGTTCTGCCGGGTCAGCGTTACCATCCACCATAAGCGCCCGAAACATCAATGCTGTTGCCGCAAGCCGCAGGTTTTCTTCAGACACATGGTCTTCATCCACTTTGACGGCCACCAGCTTTTCAAAAAATCGCATCATGATTTACCTCCTTCGGGGCATAAACTGATATATATAAACCTAGGGCATATTCATCTCTTATCAGCACATAAAAGTAAAGCCACCTCAACAGAATTAAGATGGCTTTACCTGTATTATTGGTTTTCAGCTCAGGCGGTTTGCTGATGTTCGGCTGTGGTTGAGAATTGTAACTCTGCCGCATCCGCGCCAGTGTGATTAACAATTACCGTATCCCCATCACTAAACCGTCCGGCCAGAATGGCTTCTGCAAGCGGATTCTGCACCATATTCTGAATCACGCGCTTAAGCGGCCTTGCGCCATATTTCGGATCATATCCGGCATCAGCCAGCCAGTGTTTTGCCGCCGCTGTCACATCAAGCGTAATATGCCGATCCATCAGCCGACCTGCTAGCCGTGCCAGCTGAAGATCAACAATATATGTCATATCCGCCCGATCCAGCCGCCGGAACAGAAGAATAGAATCAATCCGGTTAAGAAACTCCGGCCGGAACATCGACCGTACTTCTGCCATGACTGGCTCGCGTGCCGCCTCACTGCTTTCGCCATCAGCCAGTTCCAGCAAATGATCAGACCCGATATTGGATGTCATCAGGATAATCGTATTGCGGAAATCCACCTTATGCCCCTGACCATCGGTTAACTGGCCTTCGTCAAGCACCTGCAACAGAATGTTGAAGATATCGGGATGGGCTTTTTCAATCTCATCGAACAGCACCACCTGATATGGCCGGCGGCGCACCGCTTCGGTCAGGCTACCGCCTTCTTCATAGCCTACATAGCCGGGGGGCGCACCAATCAGCCGCGATACCGCGTGTCTTTCCATATATTCGGACATATCAATCCGCAACACCGCGGCTTCATCATCAAACAGAAACTCGGCTAGTGCTTTTGACAATTCTGTTTTACCAACACCGGTTGGGCCAAGCATCATGAAACTGCCGATAGGTTGATTAGGATCAGAAATGCCGGCGCGCGCGCGTCTGGTTGCATTGGCAACCGCCTTGATTGCCTCATGCTGGCCAATCACCCGTTGTTCCAGCATGCTTTCCATAGCCAGCATTTTTTCCTGCTCAGCTTCCAGCATTTTATCAACCGGAATTCCTGTCCATGTGCTGATCACGCGGGCAATATGCGTGGCCTCAACCTCATCATTGAACATATCTGAAGACGCGACCATATCTTTGGCTTCGGCTAATTCGGATGCAAGCCTTGGCAGGATGCTGTAACTAATCTCCGCCGCGTCTTCCAGCCGGCCTTCGCGTTGCGCGGATTGCAGATTATTGCGTTCCGTGTCAATTTGCTGCTGAAGCCATTTGACTTCTTCGATACGGGTTTTGACATCTTCCCATTGTTTTGTCAGATCAGCAGATTGTTCTTCTAGCCCGCCCAGATCATTGGCAATATCATCCAGCCGCTTCTGATGGCGTTCTGCCGATTCTTTTTTCAATGCAGCTTGTTCGATTTTCAGCTGCATGATCTGATGATCAATCTGATCAAGCAATGGCGGCTTGCTGTCTGATTGCACGCGCAACAGACTGGCCGCTTCATCCATCACATCAATCGCCTTATCCGGCAGGAACCGGTCATTGATATAACGGCTGGATAATCTGGCAGCCGCCACCAATGCCTCATCAGAAATGCGCACGGCATGGTGCAGTTCATATTTTTCTTTCAGCCCACGCAAAACAAATATGGTGTCATCAATAGATGGCTCATTGACATAGATCGGTTGAAACCGCCGTGCCAGTGCCGAATCCTTTTCCACATACTGGCGATATTCATCCAGCGTGGTTGCGCCCAGACAATGCAGCTCGCCTCTGGCCAATGCCGGTTTCAACAAATTAGAAGCATCCATCGCGCCATCGGTTTTGCCAGCACCTACCAGCTGATGCATCTCATCAATAAACAGGATAATATTGCCTTCCTGGGACTGGACTTCTTTGAGAACGGCTTTTAACCGCTCCTCGAACTCACCCCGATATTTTGCGCCAGCAATCAACGCGCCCATATCCAGCACCAGCAACGTTTTACCTGCCAGCACGCCGGGGACTTCGTTATTGACAATACGCTGTGCTAATCCTTCTACGATAGCGGTTTTACCAACCCCCGGCTCACCAATCAGAACAGGGTTATTTTTTGTCCGGCGCGCCAGAATTTGAATCGCCCGCCGGATTTCCTGATCACGGCCAATCACCGGATCAAGCTTACCTTTTCTGGCGGCATCGGTCAGATCAGTGGCATATTTGCCCAATGCTTCAAACTGATCTTCGGCGGCATCGCTATCAATGGATTTGCCGCCGCGTGTGGCGGCTGATGCAGATTTCAGATGTTCGGCGGTCACATGCGCCTGTTTCATTAAACGGCTCACTTCAGCGCCAGATTCCGCCATGGCAATCAGCACCGTGTCTGCCGCCACAAATTGATCTCCGGCTGTTTTCGCTGTTTTTTCCGAAACGGCAAAGATGCGCGCCAGATGACCATCCAGATGCAATTGGGCATTGCCGCCAGATGATGTTGGCATTTTTTTCAATGCTGATGCGGTTAATGATGACAGCGTTTCAGCATCACCACCGGCGCGATTAATCAGCATCACGGCCAGTGATTTCGGATTTTCCAGCAAAGCCGACAGAATATGTTCAGCACAAAGTTGGGGATGGCCAGCGGCAAGTGCCGTGTTTTGCGCCTCGCCAATAGCGTTCCGCATTAAAGCGGTATAATGATCTAGTTGCATAATATGTCTCCATTATCCAGACCGACACCCCTGATCAGGCGATGGCGGCGAACATGATACGTCTGCCCAATCATTGGCACAGACCACAAACGGTTCAATCCTGACACCGTTTATATTATTTACATAAGAATTCTGTTTTTCGGATTCAATAGCAACAGCAACAATATCAATTGATGCGGGATGTCTTATCTGGCATTCGGGAAAAACAGCTGATGATCATGGCGTCTGTATTCAGCAATATGTTGCTGGCCTTTTTCGGATAACATCCATTCGCTGACCTTAATCGCCGCGGTTAGATGCGTGTCCGGGCATTTATCCGGGCTGACCGGAATAATGCCATATTGATTGAATAATGGCGGATCACCTTCAAACACAATGCTGTGTTTCTGTTTGTTGCCATAGGCAATCCATGTGCTTCTATCAGCGATAGTATATGCGTTCATTTCAATGGCAATGGATAATGTTGCCCCCATACCTGCACCGACCTCACGATAATTGGCCAGCATATCGGGATGAATATCAATGCGTTGCCATAGCCGCAATTCGGATTTATGGGTGCCGCTATCATCGCCTCTGGATACAAAAGTCACCTCACTTTTAGCAATTTGAGCCAACGCCGCATCAACGGTAGGCAATGCACTTATCATCGCTTTGTCTGTATCAGGGCCAATGATCACATAATCATTATACATCAGATTTTCGCGATATAGCCCGTAGCTGTCTTCGACAAACTGCTCTTCGTCAATTAACGAATGCACCAGCAAAAGATCACCGTCACAGTTTTTAGCATTCCTGATGGCCTGACCTGTTCCTACTGCTACAACATGAACCATCACGCCTGTATCAGCGGCAATCAGCGGCAACAGATAATCATAAAGACCGGAATGTTGTGTTGATGTGGTGGATTGTAAAATGATGCTTTCTTCGTCTGCCAATGTCACAGACGGCAGAAACACACATAATAGATATATCAGAACAACACGCATAAACATTAATGACCTAGACCCTAGAATTACTGATCCCTGATCAGATAGTGATGGACAATAATTACCGGTAAAAGCCCTGTCAATACAATCATTAACGCCGGAAGCGCCGCCAGCTCTATCAGCTCGTCATGCGCATATTGATATGTGATAATTGCCAATGTATTAAAATCAAATGGCCGCAATAATAATGTCATTGGCAGCTCTTTCATAATATCAACAAAAACAAGCAGGCCGCCAGCCAGAATAGCCGGACTGATCAACGGCAGAACAATTCTGAACATGGATGGAACAAAACCATAACCCATCACACGGCTAGCCGGAACCAGAGAATCCGGCATTCGTTCCAGTGCCGCCCGCACAGACCCAAGCCCGACCGCCTGAAACCGGATCAGATAGGCAAAGATCAGCATCACCAATCCTCCGCCAAGCAAGCCGCCCCATGATGCCCCGAATAGCGTTTGACCAATCCAGTTCCATCCCTGATCAATCATGCTGACGGCGGCCAGCACACCAAGCGCCAGAACCGTTCCCGGAAAGGCATATCCTGTTGCCGAAACACTGGCTAATGGACGGGCAATGGCTGAGGGAATATAAAACGCAATCACGCCAACAATTAATGCACAGATCATAACCACGCATACCCCTAACCCTGCCGCAATCACGGTATTTGTTATGGCCGCGCCAACAACTGGCAAATGATCAAATCCTTGGGAAAAGGTATGAGAGATCAGAATAATAACTGGCAGGACAAATCCCAGAATAACCGGCACCAGACAGATCACTGGTAATATCCAGCGCCAATGGCCTTGTACGTTTTGTCTTGGAACGCCATTTACGCTTCGGTTAGTAATGGAAAACTGACTGTTGCGGCGACCATAACGTTCCCAGCCCAATAGAATAAATACCAGCGCAAAGGCCAGCAATGCCAATTGCGCGGCGGTGGTCATATTATTCATTCCCAGCCAGACATTATAGATACCAAGGCTTAACGTCTCAACGGCGAAAAAATCAACCGTGCCGAAATCGGCAACAACTTCCATCAGCACCAGCGCAAGTCCGGCAATGATAGCCGGCCGGCCAAGCGGTAAGGCAACAACCCAGAATAAGCTCCGCCCCGACATTAGGGTTACTTCGAATAATCGTGCCGGTATCTGGCTAAACCCACTGCGCGTCATCAGATACACATACGGATAAAGCACCACCCCCATAACAAATATCGCACCACCCAGACTACGAATATCCGGAAACCAGTATTCGGTCATATTCGTATAACCGAATGTTGACCGGATCACCGTTTGCACCGGCCCCGAATAGTCCAGAAAATCGGTATAGACATAAGCAATGATATAGGATGGTATCGCCGCCGGCAGTAATAACATCCAGCCAATCCAGCGCCGCCCCGGAAACTCATAACGGCTAACAATCCATGCGGTAGAAACACCAAACACCAATGCCAGCAATCCCACCCCAAGCATCAGAATAATCGTGTTGCCGAGGTAACGGAAAAAAATCGTTTCCAGCAGATGCCACAATAATCCCTCACCATCACCGATGGCGGTAATAGCTATTGAAACCATCGGCAGAATCAGCAATATGCAAATCACAATCATGGCAAAAAGAAACCATGATTGCCGCGCCCAACTGGGCTTACCGCGACCAGAAAAGATCAAGCTAGGTGCGGCATATAAATGTCTGTCTGGATGTTCGTTCATACTAAATCAAGTTCATCACACGCGTTCGATGCGATCCTATCACTAAGGCAATGAATTGCAATGATAATGAGAATAGTTTGCAAAAGTGGTTTGCAAAAAGCCGCCGAACACCATTCATGGTATTTTTTTAAACCGGAATAAAATTGAATATGTGTTCTAGTCTTTTTTCAACTTACGACCGAATAATTCTAACCGGTGCCCTACCAGATCAAAGCCCATATCATGCGCAATTTTTTCTTTTAATGCTTCCAGTTCGGCGTGAAAAAACTCATGTATCTCGCCACTATCGACATCAACAAGATGTTCATGATGGCCGCGTGCCAGCTCATATCTGGCCTTACCATCACCGACTTCTATTTTTTCAATTAAATCTGCTTGCTCAAGCAGGCTGACCGTCCGGTAAATCGTGGCAAGGGAAATGGTATCATCGATATCAATGGCACGGCGATAAATCGTATCAACATCCGGATGATCATCCGCGCTATCAATCAGTTCAACAATGATTCGGCGCTGATTGGTAATTCTTAGCCCTGCTTCAAGGCACTTATCAATGATATTCGTCATATGGCTTTCCAGTTTTGAATGTTTCTATACTAGCGCGATCATCACCTGACATCAAGTCAAGTCATGCCGCGTCAGATTAATCTATCAAAACGTCATCACCATTTCTTATTATGCCGCCAGATATGACCCGGCAACAGACTCCGCCGCGCCATGCCGGCGTCAAAGATTGCCGTAATCCATCGCTGATAGCATCCATCATTTCACATGGCTCTGTTTCTTCTGTTACTTCTAGTTCGACCGACCCGATGCGAATAATCTGGCCAATCGTTTGTGGCGACCGGCATCCGCTGACATAAAGGTTTGCCCGCCGCTTGATCCAGTCATGCTGTTCGCCAATCTCGGCACAGGCATCTGTCCAGTCATCAGCGAATAATACGCTGATCTGGCGGGTTCTTTTGCGGCCACGCGCATCACCGGTGATGCCTGCTTCAATCGTTATTTCTGCTTCTGTTCGTGGTTCCATTGGTGCCAGAATTTTTGGTGCAATTGCGATGCCGTCCAAAATTGCCATGATGCTTAACCCTTTACTGGTGGTTTAAATAATCGCCATTTCAAGATAGGGGCGATGTTCAAGAATGCGGTCTATTCCAAGCGGGCCTAGATCAAGGCTTTGATACGCGCCATGCATGATCAATTCGGCCACGCCTCTGCCCATGCCCGGTGATTGTTGTAACCCATGGCCGGAAAATCCGTTCATAAAAATAAAGTTATCACAATCCGGATGTAACCCGACTATCGCGTTCTGATCAACCGTATTATAAGAATAATGTCCTGCCCAAACATTGACCATCTTCACCGCTTCAAATGCCGGAATACGGGATGCCAGAATTGGCCAGACATGGTTTTCCCAATAGCTGTGATCCATGGCAAAATCATCATGCGCGCGGGGATAGTCATCCGCTGGCGGTGACCCCACCATATACTGGCTCCCGTAAGTGCGATAATGGATTCCAGTAGGATCAATAGTCAGCGGCAAATCCTGATCCAATGGCTGTTCGGCCTCAATGATATAGGTATAGCGAATACGCGGCTCAACCGGTAGCGGATCAAAACCGGCCATTTCTGCCGTTTTTGATGCGCGTGTACCTGATGCGTTGATAATCGTTCCTGCTGTAATGGTTTCACCCGAAGCCAGCGTGATGCCCGTGACTTTCCGTCCGGTGCGGGCAATGGCGGCGACTTCGTTTTCGATGTATTCTACACCGGCATGTCTGGCGCTTCGCCGGAACCATTCAAATATGGTGCTGCCCTCAAAATAGCCTTCGTCTTTGGTGTTCAGTGAACCCAGAATAATGTCATCCAGTTCATAAAACGGATAACGGGCGGCGATATCCGCCGGAGAAAGAATAGTTGTGCCAGCCCCCAGATCAGATTGTATCACCTGCAGTTTTTTAAGAATCTCAGCCTTGGCCGGATCATCTGTCAGATAAAGATATCCGAAATTCTGTATTCGTAATTCCGGCACGTCAGGCTCAGGTGCCATAAATTGTTTAAAATCGCGGATAAAATCGACAGTGAATTGTGACAGGCGTATATTCAGCTCATTGGAAAATTGTTGCCGGACACATGAATTGGTGTGGGACGTTGACGCGAATTCATAGCTCAAATCACGATCAACAACCAGAACAGAGCCATCAAACCCGTAATGCTTTTTCAGGAACCATGCACAAGAAGACCCCATCATGGCACCGCCAATAATCACCACATCATAGCTATTCTTTTCAGGAATCGTTTTGTTAGGTGCCATTCCGCTATCCTCAATCATCGCAACCATGTCATGCCGATATGCTGACATATCAGAAACCGCCTGACAATATGGCAGATGATTTTATCGTGAGGAAATGTAGAGAGATATTCAGAGCTTATCGGCTTCTGATATATGTGATGCGGTTAAGTGATTATCGGTAAAAACCGGCGCGCTGTTTTCATCTATTTCTTTAATGGTTACACCGATTTTTCCGAAGCTGCCATCAAATGCGGTTTTGCCATCGGTAAGTGACCCGAATGAGCCGTTCATATAGACTTGGGCAACTGATTTCAGCTGATCAGATACTGGATCAATTCTCCCTACCTTGCCCATAACCAGACCATCAAGCACTTCATCTGCATCTAATAGCGCATTGCCGTTTTCGTCTTCGAGAATCGCTGGCAGGTCGTTTTCGGTAAAGCTGTTTGTTTTATATATCTGGCCGCTGGTCAGGTCGGCATCAAACTGATCCGAATAATCCTGATATGGATTGCCGCCAAGATCAATTTGTTCAATCCGATAACTGCCGCTGATTTTCAATCCGTCATAATCCAGATCAATGCTGTAACTGAGCTTACCGGAACCGGTGCCAGTGACGGGGGATAATTCCAGCCCGTTGCCGCTAAACTGTGCCGTGCCAGCATACTGATCTGAAATCAAATCGGCATAGGCACTATCCAGCCCCGGATTACCCAGCCCCGGTGCCGGTGACGTGCTATATGTCATCCAGACAGGGATAGCACCGGATACAGATAAATCCAGCAAATCGCTTTCCAGAACGACCCCTGTATTTTCATCTGGCTTGAGCTGTTCTGTTGTTAAATCTGTAAATTGCAGAAGCTTTTTGTCTTCTGTTAAAATCTCACCCAGCGTTGTCACATCAATTTTTTTACCATCATCGGCCAGCGCCACTTTTAGTAATCCGAACGCATCGGTTTCGGTTTCTACGTCTTCTATTTTGGCCGCAATAATGGCTTTAGCCGCGTCTTTACGTTCGGCTTTATCAATCTTGCCATCCTCATTTTCGTCTGCTTTTTTACCAAGCGCGGCCAATATTACATCCGCTTCAGACGGGTTATCTTTATCTTTATCATCACCCTTATTTG
>Ga0209137_1002431_pt1 | contig 16434 bp, 11 predicted proteins | sample SaaInl5LU_22_DNA_FD_184642 | JGI IMG/M metagenome (GOLD analysis project Ga0209137, IMG submission 184642) | Marine microbial communities from expanding oxygen minimum zones in the Saanich Inlet - ESP_105LU_22_DNA (SPAdes) (version 2) | ecosystem: Environmental > Aquatic > Marine > Intertidal... | reverse complement strand
TCAACAAGACTTAGACACCGTCGTCAACGATGCGCTGTTCCCTACCGACTCAACCGAGATGGTTCTCGTACAGGATATCGAGATGTATTCGATGTGCGAGCATCATTTACTGCCCTTCATTGGCCGCTGTCATGTGGCGTATATCCCACGGGGCAAAGTACTCGGGCTGTCAAAGGTTGCCCGTATTGTTGATATGTATGCGCGCCGATTACAGATACAAGAGCAATTGACGGTACAGATCGCCAACGCGGTGCAAGGTGTCACCGACGCGTGGGGTGTCGGCGTTATTGTTGAAGCTGAACACATGTGCATGATGATGCGCGGCGTGGAAAAGCAAAACTCCGTGACCAAAACCTCCACCATGCTCGGTTCATTCCGCGATGATGCCCGCACTCGCAAAGAATTTTTGTCGTTACTACAGCTGCAGCGGCTCCGTTAGCACCGCTGCTTGCTAAAGCCCCCGCTCACTCGATCGGGCTGATTTCATCGACATGTAGATATTGGCGATCACTAGAGCGGGCGGCACTAAAGACGGTAATCCACTCACCTTCGGGTGTTTCAAAGGCCGCGAAACGCAAGAATTCATCGCGCCCATACAACAGGCGCTGCTGATATATACGGCTCGCCCACTCTGACGCATTGCCACATTCGCGACTGACGCAGAAGTAACGCAGCGTTGCAAACATTGCGATTATCTCAGTGGTTTCATCGAACAAATCGACCACGGGTATACCGGTGACCTGCCAGGTTTCCCGGCGTAACTCCCCGGTTACCGGCTTGAAAATTTCTGGCTGCCAGCTGCCGTTGATTTTCTTCATTTTTCCCAGCGCTACGGGAAACCCTCTGACCGTCTCAATGCTGGATTTAAATGACGTGGTTGACCACTGGCTGTTAACAAAGCTGCGTACATCAGCGATATCTTGAGCGCCGGCTTGCGCAGCGCCCGCTAACAGCAAAACCCAGAGCACTAACCTCATTGTCCTGTCTCCAAGAAATTGTCGACGCGTAACGCAACAAGTTCTGCGCCCGCCTCCAAATGTAAATGATGACCACCGGGCAGAATCGCACTGCGAAAATCGGGAATATTGGCCGCCGCATCGTCACGCATGTGCTGCCCCAGGGCGTGGGTAAAAAAGCCCTGCTCACCCATAATGCACAGTGTTGGCGACTTGATCGCGCGATAAAACTGCTCACACATAAGCGGGTCTAATTTAACCGCTGAAGCGCCAAACAAGCGCGGATCATTCCTTAAGCGCAGTCCGTCAGCGACCGGCTCTAGGCACCTTTCTGCAAACACGCGGGCGTTGTCTTCGCTGAACCCGTATTGTGCGCGCTTCTCAACAAATGCGGCTATCGAGGGGAAGTGCCGCTCTTCGCGCGCCGCATACTTCTGCCTTTCACGAACAAACCGCGTCAACTGCTGCGGTGCATCCTCGGACTCCAACGCTCGCGGTAGCAGGCCGTCTATCATAATCAAGCGATCACAACGCTCACCCAAAACTACGGCCAACAGGGCGGCCATTGCGGCCCCTTTGCTGTGCCCTATTAACGAGACCGTCTCGCAACCGAGTTGGTCAAGAATACTGACCAGTTGTGGGATGTCATCCCATATCTGGTAGGTGGCGTCGGCCGAGCGATGACTGCTCAGACCATGCCCGGACAAATCCAACGCCAATACCTGACAATGCTTGAGTAACGGGCCCATGCGAGAAAAAGAGGCGGCGTTATCCATCCAACCGTGAAGTGCCAGCGCAACGGGTCGTGACGGCTCACCCCAAGACAGCCCGGCATAACACAAACCATCGACTTCAAACCGGCGTTCTTGCGGTACAACGTTATTCATAAAAACGGCCTAATACATCGGGGACAGCCTGCAACAATAGCGCGCCGCCACGTGTGGGCGCCAATAATTCCATGACACAAAAACCGCCGGGGGCTATTGGGGGCACGTTAAAGTCGTCCAGCCAATACCAAATCAATTCGGAAACAAACGGCTGGTGGGTGACCAAAATGAGATGCGCACTTGTGTCCTCGGCATCCTGCCCGAGCAGAAATGACTGCGGGTCGTGAAGGTTGGCACCAGGCGCAAGTGCAGGACAGACACGCATAATCGCCTTGGGAAATTGTTCGCCTATTACAGAGGCTGTCTGCTCAGTTCTGCGCAGGGGGCTGTAATGAATTCGGGTCGGCAACGGCGCACCGCAGGATTCATTAAAAGCGAGTGCTGCAGATACCAGCGACCGCCGCCCACGATTCGTAAGCGCTCTATCTTCGTCGCGAAGTGCAGCTCCCGCTTCTCCGTGACGCCAAACGGTAACACGCATGCAAAATCCTTTGATCAGCGCATGGTTAGACCTTAATCGCAGCACAAGGCAAAAGCCACTCGCTCACACATATGAGTGCGTAAGTTTAATGCATAAGTTGGGCATAACCGACAGCACCGGGACAGAAATAGCACTTCACTGCCCCGGGGCGCGTCTATCACAATCGATGACAGGTATTAATAGGCCGCGACAGAATCAACATCCCACCTACATTCTGTTAACTCGCAGCCATCGAAACAGTGTTATTCGGCCATTGATTGATGGTCGCGAGGATCGGCAAAACTTTCATTCGCGGAATCCGACAAACCAACCGGATGCATCATCATACTGTGCTCATCAATCCAGCGATCCCAGTCCACAGGGACAAAGCGCCCTTTAGCCTCTACAGGAAAGCGAATCGACTGGCCTGGTCTGACGTCCTGCGTAACAGAATCGCGCACGACCACCGTGCCATTCACAATGACCCAGGGAATACCGGTTGACGTAAGACCATGCTCACCCGCCTTGTAGGTCGCTCTTGGGGCTACGGTCTCGGGATCAAACAGGGTCAGGTCGGCCACCTTACCCACTTGTACACGCCCGCGATCCTTCATGGCTTCCAAACCCGTGTCGCCCAAATGTTTAGCATTCCAGTAGCTAAGCTGTGCCAAGGTAAACATCAACGGTACATTATGTTCGCGAGCGAGTTTTAAGGTGGTGGCATAAGATGAGACCGTGCGTGGATGACCCGCATACTCTGAGGGATCAGACTCATACGGCAGTAAATCGCCATTTTTATCAAATCCCATCATCGCGTCAGAAGCAACGACCATCTCTGGCATAGTTAGCCAATACTTTATCCATGTCTGGCGCGGCGGGATAAATACAATAATCACGCGACCGGGCTCAGCCTCGACTAAGGCTAGGAACTCTTCTTTGGTAAGAAACTTATCGGCAGCTGGGTCATAAACGGTCTCTTCGTAGCGGTAACCGTTAATAGACTCCCACATGGCGGGTTTCAGGAAATCAGCGCTAATAAAGGTCGCTCCAGCGGTAAAGGGATAGTACTCGCCCCAAACATTGTGCCCTTGCGCGCGCGCCATCTGCAGCTTCTCTTCATTTTCCCACCACCCGTAATCGTTATTGTGGGCCAGCAGCAAAGGTGCATCTAACAGTATCGCATTGAGCAAGACCTCATCGAGTGCAATCGGTGCTTCGGTCGGCGTTTGCGCGTTCAAGTGATAACGAGTGTGTACCGAGGACAAGCGGCCGTAGCGCGCTGCCGTTCTCTGGACCTCAAATTGCTCATAACTGGTCATTCCCTGCTGCATATAAGCGGCGCCTACCCCAATACCTAGCGCCCCCTGCCGTAAGTCTTCATCCAAATATCGCATTATCTGATTCATTTGCTCGATACTACTGCGCGATACCGACCAGCCAGGCACGCCATCAACAACAGTCTTCGCAACGTATTTGGTGAGAATGGAGGCGTCCACAGGTTCTTCGAAAGCCACCTCGGGATCGTGGACCATCATTCTGACAACACCTAAACTCGATGTTGTGCCGTAGTTAATTTGCCATCCAGCGAGATCTTTGCGGGCATACCATTCACCCACATTTGAAGCGCCAGCCTCTAAATCAATGCCTGTGGTAACACCGTCATGAACGGCTAACTTAGTCGCATAACGATCGATCGCATGAAAATGGGTATCAATGAAGCCCGGAGCAACTACGAGTCCCGTCGCGTCGATTTCCTCTTTGCCCGATAGCGCCTCGCGCGTGATGGCCGCTATGCGTCCATTTAGAACGCCAACATTTGCAATCTGATCGTATTGGCTCTCCGGATCCATAACTCGACCATGGCTAATCACTAAATCGTAATCAGCGGCGAAACTCGCGTTAGTCAGCAGTAAAAACGCTAGTGTTACGCCAAAACGCTTTAATATCGAAATCATGTCTTTTCCTTACGCAAGTGCGTGTGTACATAGGGACTACTATACAGCCGCATTTTTCGTTTTAGAAAAAATTTTCCAGTGTGGCGCGCCAAGCTAAAACGGCACAAGTAAAACCAAGCTACGAATTGACATCTCGGTTTGGTTGAGCGGGGACTGAACCACCGCATAAGCGAAAAACGCCGGTCCGCTAGGCGGGACCGACGCAATCGAGTGAAGTCTGCCTCATTCAGCCGTTGCTCAGCTCAACCAACAATTTGTTGAGCCGACGCACATAACCCGCCGGATCTTCAAGGGAGGAGCCTTCGGCGAGCAGCGCTTGATCCATGATGATATTCGCCAGATCCTCGAAACGCTCTTCGACCTGTTCGGTATCAAGCCGTTTCAGTAACGGATGCCCTGCGTTGATCTCCAAGGTCGGCTTACTATCGGGTACAGCCTGGCCCGCCGACTCGAGAATACGGCGCATTTGCGCACCCATTTCATGCTCACCCACCACCAAACATGCCGGTGAGTCAGTCAAGCGCACCGTAGGCCTAACCGCAGCCACACGTTCGGCCAAAACAGTTTGTAGACGCTCAACAAGCCCTTCGGAGGCTTTCTTCGCCGCTTCCAGCTCCGCTTTTTCCTCGTCTGAATCGGCGCTTAAATCCAGATCTCCACGGGCGACATCCTTGAGTGCTTTGCCGTCGAACTCCATCAAATGGCTCATCAACCATTCGTCAACACGATCTGAAAGCAACAGTACTTCAATACCCTTTTTACGGAACACTTCTAAGTGCGGGCTATTCTTCGCGGTGGTGTGATTGTCGGCGGCCACATAATAAATACCGGCTTGCTCGGGCTTCATGCGCGATATGTAGTCGTCAAGGGATACATTTTGTGTCGCATCATCCGTATGGGTCGAACTAAAGCGCAGTAACTTGGCAATTTTTTCACGGTTGACGAAGTCCTCCGCAGGGCCCTCTTTTAGCACTTGGCCAAAGGTGTCCCAGAAGCTTTGATATTGCTCAGGCTCTTTACTCGCCATTTTTTGCAGCATGTCGATAACACGCTTAGTCACCGCGGACTTCATCGAATCCACTGCGGGGCTTTGCTGCAGAATTTCACGCGACACATTAAGCGGTAGATCATTAGAATCGAGCACACCTTTTACAAAACGCAAATACAGCGGTAAAAACTGCTCTGCGTCATCCATGATAAAGGTGCGCTGCACATACAGTTTGAGTCCGCGCGCGCCCTCTCGATTCCACATATCAAAAGGTGCTTTCTTCGGCAGATAAAGCAGCGACGTGTACTCGAGCTTGCCTTCGACGCGGTTATGACTCCAGCTCAGAGGGTCCTCATAGTCATGGCTGATATGCCGATAAAACTCAACGTATTCCTCGTCACTAACGTCGCTGCGGCTGCGTGTCCACAGCGCCTTGGCTTCGTTAATCGGCTCCCATGACGGCTGCGCGTCAGCGGCTTCGCTCTCGCTCTCATCCTTGTCTTGGTTAACATCATCGTTAGCCGCCTTTGGCATCAGCACAGGAACCGCAATGTGATCAGAGTATTTCTTGATGACACTGCGTACTCGCCAATCGTCGGCGAACTCAGCGGCGTCTTCTTTCAAATGCAGAACAATGGTGGTGCCCGGCTCGTCGCGTGTCACTGTGTCGATGCTGAATTCATCCTCCCCCGCGGACTCCCAGTGCGTAGCCTCATCGGTGCCCGCTTTCCGCGTCACAACCTCAACACGATCTGCAACGATAAAAGATGAGTAGAAGCCCACACCAAACTGACCAATGAGCTGGCTGTCTTTCTTTTCGTCGCCGCTGAGCTGCTCAACAAACGCTGCCGTACCGGATTTTGCGATGGTGCCCAGATTATCGATCACCTCGTCACGGGTCATGCCAATGCCGTTGTCTTCGATCGTGACGGTTTTGGCGTCTTTATCGACGCTGACACGAATGTGGTATTCCGCGCCACCATCGGCCAGCGCGGTGTCCTGTACCACCGCAAAGCGTCGCTTATCGATAGCGTCGGATGCGTTTGAAATCAGCTCACGTAAGAAGATCTCGCGATTTGAATACAGCGAGTGGATCATTAAGTGAAGCAATCTCTTAGCTTCGGTTTGAAAACCTCGCGTTTCACGTTGTGCCGCAGCGGTCATAAACAAGTCTCCGAAATAGTGGGTTTTAAAAAATCAGTAACTCCGTAGATGGAGGCGACGGCCCCATTTTTCAAGCGGAAATCGCTAAGAGTTGCTGCTAATTCGCCATCGGACAGCCGAAAAAAAACCCGCCACTTCGATGAAGTCGCGGGTTTTGTCTGCGCTAAAGATTACCAGCCGGTGATTTCACCCAACGCGGCGCCGATATCAGCCAGTGAACGCACGGTCTTAACACCCGCGTCTTCCAATGCGGCAAACTTCTCATCAGCGGTACCCTTGCCACCGGCAATGATCGCGCCCGCGTGACCCATACGCTTACCTTTGGGCGCTGTAACACCCGCAATGTAAGAAACCACAGGCTTGGTCACGTGTGCCTTGATGTAAGCCGCTGCTTCTTCTTCCGCGCTGCCACCGATTTCGCCGATCATAACAATCGCTTCGGTCGCAGGGTCCTCTTGGAACATGGCCAAGATATCAATGAAGTTAGAGCCGGGAATCGGGTCGCCACCAATACCCACGCAGGTAGACTGACCATAGCCTGCATCCGTCGTCTGCTTCACGGCTTCGTAGGTCAAAGTCCCTGAGCGCGACACAATACCGACTTTGCCGGGCAAGTGGATGTGGCCGGGCATGATGCCGATTTTGCATTGTCCGGGTGTGATCACACCGGGGCAGTTAGGGCCGATTAGACGAACACCTAATTCGTCACATTTCACCTTTGCATCGAGCATATCGAGGGTCGGAATGCCCTCGGTAATACAGACAATCAGCTCAATCCCAGCATTAGCCGCTTCGAGGATCGAATCCTTACAGAAAGCCGCAGGTACGTAGATCACAGACGCAGTCGCACCTGTTGCTACTACAGCTTCAGCAACGGTGTTGAACACAGGCAAACCTAAATGCTCTTGGCCACCCTTGCCGGGGGTAACGCCGCCGACCATCTTGGTGCCGTAGGCAATCGCCTGCTCTGAGTGGAAGGTGCCCTGTGAGCCGGTAAAGCCCTGGCAAATTACTTTAGTATCGCTATTGATCAAAATGCTCATTACGCCGCTCCTTTCGCTGCTGCTACCACTTGCTGAGCAGCATCGGTGAGGCTTGAGGCAGCGATGATATTCAATCCGCTGTCAGCCAATACCTGACGACCTAGCTCCGCGTTATTTCCCTCGAGACGCACAACGACGGGAACACTGACACCGACTTCTTCAACCGCACCAATCACGCCTTCAGCGATCAAGTCGCAGCGCACGATACCGCCGAAGATATTGATCAGAACCGCTTTGACGTTCTCATCAGAAAGAATGATCTTAAAGGCTTCTGTAACACGCTCTTTAGTCGCGCCGCCGCCCACGTCTAGGAAGTTCGCCGGTGCGCCGCCGTGCAGTTTCACGATGTCCATCGTACCCATCGCCAAGCCGGCACCATTTACCATGCAACCGATATTGCCATCGAGCGCTACGTAGTTGAGTTCCCACTCCGCCGCGTGCGCTTCGCGCGCATCTTCCTGCGATGGATCACGCATGGCTTGCAGATCTTTGTGGCGATACAACGCATTACCGTCAACGCCTAACTTCGCGTCCAAGCAGTGCAGGTTGCCTTCTTCAGTGATAACCAGCGGGTTCACTTCGATCAACGCGAGGTCTTTGTCCGCAAACAGCTGTGCCAGACCCATGAAGATCTTCACGAACTGGTTGACCTGCACGCCGCTCAAACCCAATTGGAACGCCAACTCACGGCCCTGATAAGGCATAGCGCCAACGAGTGGATCAATGGTCGCCTTCAGAATTTTCTCGGGTGTTTCTTCGGCGACTTTCTCGATCTCAACGCCGCCTTCGGTCGAGGCCATGAACACAATGCGACGGCTCGAACGATCGACAACCGCGCCGAGGTAGAGCTCTTCAGCGATATCGGTGCAGGATTCAACCAAAATCTTGGTGACCGGCTGGCCATTTTCATCCGTCTGATAGGTGACCAAGTTTTTACCCAGCCAGTTTTCCGCAAAGGCACGGATTTCGTCGGCTGTTTTAACCAACTTAACGCCGCCCGCTTTACCGCGGCCACCAGCGTGAACTTGGGCTTTGACAACCCACATATCACCGCCAATTTTCTCAGCTGCCGCAACAGCCTCGTCAGGGGTATCAACGGCATAGCCAGTAGACACTGGCAAGCCGTACTGGGCAAAGAGTGCTTTGCCTTGGTACTCGTGAAGATTCATGGTTAGTCCCGTAAGTTAACGTGAAATGCTATACGGCCACACGCCGGTGGCCGCCCTTGGCGCTCTTGTCTCTAGCGCTTTTTTCGATTCGCCATATGAATGGCATGCCCATCAACAGCAAGCGCGGCCTCGTGTACCGCTTCTGATAGCGTCGGATGCCCGAACACCATCAACTGAATATCCTCTGCGCTCGAACCAAACTCCATCGCGATTACCATCTGCTGAGTCAAATCGGCCGCCGATGGACCGACCACGTGGGCACCGAGAATACGATCGGTCTTCGCATCGGCAATAATTTTCACCATGCCATCCGTGTCGCCGGCTGCCAGCGCGCGGCCAATCGCCGCAAACGGGAATGTACCCGTCTTGTATTCAACACCGTCAGACTTTAATTGTTGCTCGGTTTTACCGACCGATGCCACCTCCGGATGGGTGTAGATAATTGATGGAATACAGTCGTAGTTCAGTTGCGTTGGCTTACCGGCTATCCGCTCGGCAACCATAACGCCCTCTTCCGAACCTTTGTGCGCCAACATGGGCCCACGAACGATATCCCCTACCGCCCACACACCCGGTGCTTCGGTCGCACAGTGGTCGTTGACATAGATAAAGCCGCGCTCATCGAGGGTCACGCCCGCATCACTGGCCAGCAGGTTTTCGGTGCGCGGGCGGCGGCCAACTGACACGATCAAACGATCGAATACTTCGGTCAACTCCTCTTCACCTGACTTATAGGTGACATGGACTTTGCCATCTTTTACTTCTGTACCGGTTACACGTGCGCCTAGGCGCACGTCGAGACCCTGCTTCTTGAATATCTTGGCAGATTCTTTAGCAATCTGCTGGTCCATGCTCGGCAAAAAGCTATCGAGCGCTTCCAGTAACACCACCTCGGCACCGAGTCGACCCCAGACGCTGCCCAACTCCAAACCAATAACACCGGCGCCAATCACGCCCAAGCGCTCTGGCACAGCCGCGAATTCCAGCGCACCGGTTGAGTCGACAATAAATTCGTTATCGACGGGCGCTGGCGGGATATTAACCGGGAGCGATCCGGCGGCAAGTACCACGTGGTCAGCGTCATAAAGTGCAACAGTTTCATCTTGCGCTGTCACTTCAACCTTGCGGCCGGCCAACAACTTGCCTCGGCCTTGAATCACAGTAACACCGTTGTGCTTTAACAAGCCGGCGACGCCACCGGTCAACTGCGAAACAATCTGCTCTTTGCGCTTGAGCATGTCTGCGACGTTGATACTGGGCGTCGCAACACTGATTCCGTGCACCGCAAAATGGTCTCGCGCCTCGGCAAACTTGTGCGAACTGTCGAGTAGCGCCTTCGACGGGATACAGCCAACATTAAGACAGGTGCCACCGAATACTGGCTTGGCTTTTTCGTCTTGCCACATCTCGATCAGGCCGACATTCATACCCAGCTGAGCGGCGCGAATCGCGCATACGTAGCCGGCAGGACCCGAACCGATGACCAGGACATCAAAAGATTGAGACATTACTAATTCCTCCGTGGGTTCAACTTACAGCTGCAACAAGATGCGCGCGGGGTCTTCGATTAAACCCTTCACCGTCACCAGGAACTGCACCGCAGTCTTACCGTCGATCAAGCGATGATCATAAGACAAGGCCAAATACATCATCGGCTGAATAACCACCTGCCCATCGACAGCCACGGGGCGGTCTTGGATCGAATGCATACCCAAAATGCCTGACTGAGGTGGATTCAAGATCGGCGTTGATAACAGCGAGCCAAACACACCGCCGTTGGACACCGTGAAGGTGCCACCGGTCATATCGTCGATGGTGAGCTTTTTGTCACGCGCTTTCAGACCCAGATTACGAATCGCCGCTTCTACATCGGCAATGCTCATGAAGTCCGCATCGCGCAGTACCGGCACGACTAAGCCATCGTTAGTGGATACGGCGACACCGATATCCTGATAACCGTGATACACCACGTCATTGCCGTCGATGGAGGCGTTTACCTCAGGGAAGCGCTTCAGCGCCTCGCAACAGGCTTTAACAAAGAAGCCCATGAAGCCCAGCCGTGTGCCGTTGTGGGCCTTTTCGAACTGGTCCTTGTACTGCGAACGCAGCTTCATCAGCGGCGCCATGTTGACCTCGTTGAACGTGGTCAGCATCGCCGTCTGCTGTGAAGCGTCGAGCAGTCGCTCAGCAATTCGCGCACGCATACGCGTCATTGGCACCCGTTTTTCAATGCGATCGCCAGAGGGCAAGTTCGGCGCCTCAGGTGCCGCTGCGGGAGTGGGCGCCGCTGCTGCGGGTTTGGCACTGGCGTTGTCGGCCAAATGCGCAAGTACATCTTCCTTGGTGATACGGCCGCCCTTGCCCGTACCTGTAATTTGCGCAGCATCAAGCTTGTGTTCTTCAAGCATTAAGCGCACGGCGGGACCGGCGGTAACATCGGCGTCGGGCGCCGCTGACACCGCGGCACTCTCAGAGGCCGCCGCAGGACTCGCTGCAACTGCGCCGGGTTCAATAATGGCGAGCAACGCTTCGCTGAGGATCGTCTCGCCTTCCTGCGCAGCAATCTTAGTCAACACACCAGACTCGGGCGCGACCACTTCCATCACAACCTTATCGGTTTCAATTTCAACCAGCAGCTCGTCGCGCTGCACTGAATCGCCCTCCTGCTTGTGCCAAGTAGCGACTTCACCATCTGCGACCGATTCCGGGAATGCCGGCGCTTTAATTTCTATTGCCATTGTTCTATTCCTATCTCTGGCTGAAGATTTCAGTTACCCCAGGGCATGGCGCCCAGGGCTTCATTAATAAACTGTTCCTGCTCTTTTACGTGCAGTGCCGTGTATCCTGCCGACACCGACGCAGAGGCGTCGCGACCCGCATAACGCAGATACACATCAACCTTGTGGCGCTGCACTACGCGGCGCATGTGATGCTGACTGGCGTACCACGCACCCTGATTCATCGGCTCTTCCTGACACCAAATAGCATCTTCAATGTTGGGATAGCGGCTGATGACTTCAGTCAAATCCTGCTCGGGGAACGGATACAACTGCTCGATGCGAATCAGGGCCATATCGTCGATCTCGCGCTCACGGCGTGCAGCCCGCAAGTCGTAGAAGACCTTGCCAGAGCACATGATGACGCGCTTAACCTTGTTCGGATCCAGACCGTCGGTCTCATCAATGACCGTCTGGAAATGGCCGTCGGCCAACTCTTCCAAAGTGGAGGTGGCTTCCTTGTGACGCAACAAGCTTTTCGGTGTCATCACGACCAAGGGTTTGCGCAGCGGGCGAATCGCCTGGCGACGCAACATATGGAACACCTGGGCTGGGGTAGTTGGCATGCACACCTGAATGTTGTGTTCTGCACACAGCTGTAAATAGCGCTCGAGTCTGGCTGATGAGTGCTCAGGACCCTGCCCCTCGTAACCGTGTGGCAGCAACATGGTCAAACCGCACAAGCGCGACCACTTATGCTCACCGCTGGTGATGAACTGGTCGATGACCACTTGAGCACCGTTGGCAAAGTCGCCGAACTGGGCTTCCCAAATGACGAGCCCGGTCGGTGCGGTGGTTGCATAGCCGTATTCAAAGGCCAGCACGGCCTCCTCAGACAGCAGCGAGTCGTAGATGCGAAACGGCGCTTGTCCCTCGGCCAGGTGCTGCAGTGACACGTGAATGTCACCGTCGTTTTGGCTGTGTAACACCGCGTGACGATGCGAAAAAGTGCCTCGTCCGACATCCTGCCCGGTCATCCGCACTGGGTAGCCATCAACCAGTAATGTGGCGTAGGCCATGGTCTCGGCGTAGCCCCAGTTGATCTCGAGGGCGCCGGCGCCCATCTTGCGGCGGTCCTCAAGAATTTTTTGCACCTGACGCTGCACTGCAAAGCCATCTGGGGCTTGGTTTACAGTCTCGGTCAACTGCTGCAGCTTGGCCAACGGCACAGTGGTGTCGCCATCGGTGGTCCACTGGTGGCCCAAATAGGGGGTCCAATCGACAAACAACTCGGTATTGGGTTGCATCACCAGTGCTGTAACCAAGGGCTCGCCGCGGTCGAGGGACTCGCGGTAACGCTCGCACAACAGGGTGTCCTCCTCCGCGGTCAGCACCGCTTCGGCGATCAGCCGTTGCGCATACAAATCCCGGGTCGACGGATGATTCTTAATCACCTTGTACATTTGCGGCTGGGTAACCGACGGCTCATCTGCCTCGTTGTGACCACGGCGGCGATAGCACACCAGATCAATAACCACGTCGCGTTTGAAGGTGTTGCGGAAGTCGACCGCGAGATTAGTGACGAATACCACCGCTTCGGGGTCGTCAGCATTGACGTGAAAAATCGGCGCCTGCACCATTTTGGCAACGTCGGTGCAGTACTCGGTAGAGCGCGCGTCTTCACGTCTACTGGTGGTAAAACCCACCTGGTTGTTGATCACAATGTGCAGAGTGCCGCCGGTTTTGTAGGCGCGGGTCTGTGACATCTGGAAGGTTTCCATCACGACACCCTGGCCGGCAAAGGACGCATCGCCGTGTAGCACAATAGGCACGACCGTATCACCGTTGGGGTCCTGCCTGCGATCTTGCCGCGCTCTCACCGAACCCTCGACCACCGGGGCAACGATTTCCAGGTGTGACGGGTTGAATGCTAACGCGAGGTGGACCTCGCCGCCGGGGGTCATCACGTTCGACGAGAAACCTTGGTGGTACTTCACGTCGCCGGAGTGATCGAAGCGCACGCGGCCTTCAAATTCATCAAACAGTTCTGCGGGGTTCTTGCCCAAAATATTGACAAGAACGTTGAGCCGACCGCGGTGTGCCATACCGATGACGATTTCTTTAGCGCCATAACCGCCGATGCGCTGAATGGCCTCTGACATCATGGGGATAAGGCTTTCGCCGCCTTCTAAGCCAAAGCGCTTCGTGCCGGGATATTTAGACCCCAAGGATTTCTCAAGCCCTTCAGCTTTGATCAAGCGCCGCAAAACTTGCTTGCGCTGCTCCGGCGTCATTTCTGGCGCAGAGCGCACGGATTCCATACGGCTCATGATCCAATGCCGCTGCTCTGTGTCTACAATGTGCATAAACTCAGCGCCAACGGTATGGCAATAGGTTCGCTCCAGGGCGTCAACAATCTGCTTGAGTGTGGCATCAGCTGAGCCCAGATAAAGGCTACCCACCTGAAAAACCGTATCGAGATCGGCTTCAGACAGCTGATGAAAACCCAGATCAAGGTCGGGAATGGCCTCGCGCTCAACCAAGCCTAAAGGGTCTAAAGACGCCTTTTGATGACCGCGCTGGCGATAAGCGGAAATCAGCTGTACCACTCTCACCTGCTTGCGCTCGTATTCGGTCGCTTGCGAATCGTGCGCAACGGTGGCTTCGGTACGAACACGCATTTTGCTGATTTTGGCGAACTGTTCGCGGATCACCGAATGCGGTACGTCGTGCATCGCGTGGGTCGCGGTCTCAACCAGCGGTAGTTTATCGAAGTACTCGCGCCACTCGGGGGGCACGGCGTTGGGGTCGGTCAGATACTGTTCGTAGAGGTCTTCCACATAAGCGGCATTGCCGCCCGCGATATGTGAAGTGCTCCATTGCTGAAGCATACCGGGCATGGGGGTTGCTTGCGTCATGCGATCCCTCGGTCTCAAAGCTGTGGCGGCGCGATCCCGATAAGCAGCTAGGCCTGAGCGGCGCTAAAAGCAAATCGTTCGCAATAGCCAAAGTGTAGACTGTCACGGCACAGGGGTGTAGTGGGAATTGCCGCAATTTCACCTGAATTCGCAGAAAATCGACGGTTTTTCTTCACAAGATTCCACTAAGGAATGCACCAAAGTCGCACCGGGAATGCGCAAAATGCTACGCACTAGATTGGTGCGCTCGAACCTGAGGTTAGGTAAATATAAAAAAACCCGCTAACGCGGGCTTTTTTATAACCTAAACCGAACTGGCAAATCAGGTAGCGCGGTTCAGCAGCATAGTGCGGATGTGGCCGATCGCCCGAGTGGGATTAAGCCCCTTTGGACACACGTTGACGCAGTTTTGAATACCGTGGCAACGGAACACGCTGAAGGGATCGTCTAACTTAGACAAACGGGCCTCAGTGGCGGTGTCGCGGCTGTCCGCGAGGAAACGATACGCCTGTAACAACCCTGCTGGGCCAATAAAGCGGTCGGGGTTCCACCAGAAAGACGGGCAGCTAGTAGAGCAACACGCACACAAAATGCACTCGTACAGGCCGTCCAACTTTTCCCGATCTTCAGGGGTCTGTAGACGCTCAATCGCTGGCGCCGGGGTATTGTTCTGCAAGTACGGCTGAATTTTCTCGTATTGCGCATAAAACAAGCTCATATCCACAACTAAGTCACGGATAACAGGGAGCCCCGGCAACGGGCGCAATACCAGCTTGTTGTCCTTAACCGCTTCGGACAACGGCGTGATACAGGCTAAGCCGTTCTTGCCATTGATATTGAGTCCATCAGAACCACAGACGCCCTCGCGACAGCTGCGCCGATAAGTAACGCTGCCATCGTGCTGTGCTTTGATCATCTCTAAGACATCCAGAACCATGACATCTTTGCCGGCGGTATCGACTTGATAAGCCTGCATGTGTGGCACTGAATCCGTTTCTGGGTTGTATCGATAAATGCTGACCTGCAACATCGCTTCGTCTCCTGACAGCAATTAATAAGTACGAATCATCGGTTGGAACGTGTCCACCGTCTTCGGGGTAAAGTTCACTGAACGCTTGCCGACACGTTTGCCATCGCGCCAGTACATCGAATGGCAGAGCCAGTTCTCATCGTCACGCTCGGTGAAGTCTTCACGCGCATGCGCACCGCGACTCTCGTTACGCGCTTCAGCAACAATAGCGGTTGCCTCGGCAGTTTCAAACAAGTTCTGCAGTTCAAGCGCTTCGATTCGCGCGGTGTTAAATGCCTGCGACTTGTCTTGCAACGCAACATTGTCAACGCGCTCACGCAGTGCGGCCAGTTTCTTGATGCCCTCCTGCATGAAATCACCGCGACGGAACACACCGAAGTGGTTCTGCATAATGCTTTGCAGCTCCTTGCGCACTTCAGCGACGTTTTCACCTTTTTCGCGGGCGTTGAGTGCTCGCAGACCTGCCATCGCTTGGTCGATATCCACCTCAGCCGCGTCACGCATCTCGATACCCTCACGTAGGGCCGACTCGATGAACAAACCTGAAGCGCGTCCAAAGACGACCAGATCCAGCAACGAGTTGCCGCCGAGACGGTTAGCGCCGTGGACAGATACACACGCGATTTCACCACAGGCATACAAACCAGGAATGATCTGATCGTTGCCCTGCGCATCCACTGTCAACGCTTGACCGTGCACGTTGGTGGGAATCCCGCCCATCATGTAATGGCAAGTGGGGACAACAGGGATGGGCTCTTTCACGGGGTCAGCGTGTGCAAAGGTGCGGCTCAGCTCGCAAATACCGGGCAGACGTGACTCAAGGACCTCTTCACCAAGGTGATCAAGCTTCAACATTACGTGGTCGCCGTCTGGACCACAGCCGCGGCCAGCCAGAATCTCGAGTACCATTGAGCGCGCAACAACGTCGCGGCCGGCCAAGTCTTTGGCATTTGGTGCATAACGCTCCATGAAGCGCTCGCCGTCTTTATTGATCAGGTAGCCACCCTCACCGCGGCAACCCTCGGTCACCAGCGTGCCCGCACCGTAGATACCGGTCGGGTGGAACTGCCACATTTCCATATCTTGCACAGGTACGCCCGCACGCAGGGCCATGCCAACACCGTCACCGGTATTGATGTGCGCATTG
>Ga0209137_1002427_pt1 | contig 16443 bp, 11 predicted proteins | sample SaaInl5LU_22_DNA_FD_184642 | JGI IMG/M metagenome (GOLD analysis project Ga0209137, IMG submission 184642) | Marine microbial communities from expanding oxygen minimum zones in the Saanich Inlet - ESP_105LU_22_DNA (SPAdes) (version 2) | ecosystem: Environmental > Aquatic > Marine > Intertidal... | reverse complement strand
AAAGTATTTTTTCATTTTTTTTAAACTATTTCAAGCCGCAAATTTAAAACATCTGAATAACTTTTCATTCTCATCCTATCGAAAGTTATTCACCATCAATCCAAGGATATGCTTTAACAAGTTTTCTTTGTGTTTCAAATTCCTTACTCAAAGGTTTTATTTCATGGCAGTACGTCCAATTGGCCAGTGGCGGCAAACTCATTAGGATACTTTCTGCGCGCCCTCCAGACAAAAGACCAAATTTTGTCCCGCGATCATTTACCAAATTAAACTCAACATATCTACCACGACGATGATTTCTCCATTGAATATGTTCGTCCGTATAAGTATTTGATTTATTCATTTCAACTTGATGACCATATAGTTTTGGAAAAGACTCTCCTAACTCTGTACAAAAATCAAACAGATTCTGTTTAGAAACGTTTTCGTCATGCACCTGATGGTCGAAAAATATACCGCCAATCCCTCTTGTTTCATTACGATGGGGAATAAAAAAATAATCGTCGGCTTGTACTTTGAATTTTGAATAAAAATCAGGATTATACTTGTCGCAAATCTGCTTTAATCCAAGATGAAAATCGGTCGCGAGTTTCATGTCGATATAATGTGGTGTAAGGTCTATCCCTCCCCCAAACCAGTATACACCGCTATCCAGTTCAAAATACCGCACGTTCATGTGTATAATTGGGATAAAAGGATTAGAAGGATGTAAAACAATAGAAACGCCTGTTGCGAAAAAAGAATCTCCATCAAGACCCAGTTGTTTTTTCATAACAGCGGAAACATCGCCATATACTTTTGAAAATGCAACGCCCCCTTTTTCAATAATTCCACCATCAGCAATGGTCATCGTTTTTCCACCACCACCCTCAGCTCTTTCCCAAGTGTCCGTTTGAAAAGATTGTTTACCATCAATGCTTGTCAAGTCAGAAACAATTTTTTCCTGAAGTAACTTAAAACGCTGCGCAATCTGATCCTTAGTCATTCATCTCCTTCAGTTTCACGAAGCTATAACCATTATGCTTTAGAATTACACAATTGGTATTCTCATATCCATTGCCTTCACCTTTTTGCTCCATTATGAAGTTATTCATGATTCCTTTTCGAGGAGTTTTCCCCATAAGAAGACTTTGACAATAGAACATAGTTACGTCGTATCCTTGAAGCGCCATTTTTGACACTTGTGTGCGGTATGATTTACGGTAACTTTTGTCGAAATTCTTTGTTCTATCGTTTTTGTAATTCAAATCATATGGAGTTGCGCAATGAACCTTGAATTTTGCCAAATGTTCATCAGTCAAATTTGAAAAATACTCCCAATCTTTCGTGCCATAAACAGTAACGCTTAAAGATTCATTCGCTATGGTTGTTTGATTTAAATTTGATAAGAACAATCCTACTTCAGTTTTATCCGAACATAAATAAATAATATGGTAATTCGTGTTTGGTTTTATAAATGTCGTAAAATCCTTTGTTGTTGTCTCAATGATTTTTGGAAGACTGTCTTGATTCTTACTCAAAGCATTGAATCCATTTCTGAAGCTTTGGCTTAAAACTTTGTCTTTTTCAGAATCGGGAGTTACCAAAATGATTTGTTCGTTATTATGCGTCGCTGCAATAAACTTCGCCAATTTCTCATTCAAGGTAACGTCAGATGTTACCGCTTCATATACGAAGGGATTATTACGTAAAATTTCATAACTCGTAGCAACTGGACACACCATTCTAACTCCATGGTCTTTAGCCCATTTTGCAACATATTCAGCGTTGCTGGCGAAAAATGGTCCGATAATTAAATCCATTTCTGCAAATTCTGGCTTTTTAAGTAGCTCTATAACAGAAGCAGAATCATTCTTTGAATCGTGAATATACATTTTAGCCTTTAGTCCAAGTTCCTGTAAAGAATCAATGGCAAATCGAGCACCCATGTAATATTCTGCGGCCAGATTCGAAATAGCAGGACTAGAACCTTCACCTCGCTTAAGGAACAAAGGCATCAGCATCGCCACATTGTAGACTTCTTTCTTTTTAAACAAGAAAATTGAATCTTTCTTAGAGGGAACAATTCTAGTTGTATCATCAACATTACGTGTTGATTTTGCAGGAAGCACTTCTCTAATCTCTACTTTTTCAATTCTTTCTTTTTTAATGGGAATATTAATAACGTCACCTGGTCGTAGGCGATCGTTTCTCATATTGTTCAACTTTTGTATTTCGCTGGTAGGCACCATGAATCTTTTTGAAATACTGTAAAGCGTTTCTCCTTTCAACACGGTATGCTTAATAGTAGTATCAGAAAATGTGATTTTAACCTTTTGTTGTTCAATAGGCGTCTGTCCTACTTTTCCAACGGGAAGTTTATAGGGGACACTAATCTCTTGGTCCACTTTCAATCCATTTTCAATTCCAGGATTCAATTCCACTAAACGTTCTACAGTTGTTCCATATTTTTTAGCAATACCATACATTGTTTCTTGCGCAACAACCTTATGAAGAACTAGATTTTCCGGTAAACTTTCCACACCTGGAATTGGAACAAGAATTCTTTGTCCTTCGGCGAGTCCATTTTTCGCTTGTGGATTGGCAGCGATAATATCTTCTACCAGGATATTATATAATCGATGAATACCGTACAGCGTGTTTCCGCCTTGTACAATATGCACATAGTAACGTTTTCCTTCGATTATTTCAATTTGAGCTCCTTCAGGTTGAGCGAAACTTATTAAGCTCGTCAACAAAAAGAGTATACAAATAATGTTTTTCATATTATCCTTGTTTTAATCTCATTATACAATGCGTGTGCCAAACTATTCCCATTCAATGGTTGCAGGTGGTTTGGAACTTATATCATAAGTCACTCTGTTGATTCCTTTTACCTGATTGATTATCGAATTTGACATTTTTGCTAAAAACTCATACGGCAAATGACACCAATCTGCAGTCATCCCATCTGTTGAACTAACTGCACGTAATGCAACTGCATTTTCGTAAGTTCGTTCATCACCCATTACGCCAACCGATTGTATAGGAAGAAAAATTGCTCCAGCTTGCCATACATCATCGTATAAACCATGGTCTTTCAATCCATTAATGAAAATTGCATCTACTTCTTGAAGAATACGAACTTTTTCTCGTGTTACATCTCCTAAGATTCGTATGCCCAGACCAGGCCCCGGGAAAGGGTGACGACCTAATATTTTTTGATCAATTTCGAGTGATTTTCCAATTCGACGAACTTCATCTTTGAACAACAATCGAAGAGGTTCAACGACTTTAAGTTTCATGTAATCAGGCAAGCCACCTACGTTATGGTGGGATTTTATCGTTTGAGACGGTCCACCTGTTCCTGAAACAGATTCTATGACATCAGGATAAATTGTCCCTTGTCCCAACCACTTTACATTCTCTACTTTTTTTGATTCATCATCGAATACTTCAATAAAAACGCGACCGATTGCTTTTCTCTTTAATTCTGGATCAGAAATACCTTCGAGGGCATCATAAAATTGTTGACTTGCATCAACCCCTTTCACGTTTAGACCCATTCCTTGGTATGATTCTAAAACTTGATCGTATTCATTTTTACGCAGCAAACCGTTATTTACGAATATACAGTGCAAATTCGTTGCTATAGCTTTGTGCAATAATACAGCCGCTACGGAAGAATCAACTCCACCAGAAAGTCCAAGTATTACTTTATCGTCGCCAAGTTTGCTTTTCAAATTCGCAATACTTTCCTCAACAAACGAAGCTGGTGTCCACGATTGTTCGGTTTTACAAATATCTACAATGAAATTCTTCAACAAGATTTGTCCTTCAGCAGAATGATAAACCTCTGGATGGAATTGAATGCCGTATGTTGTTTCATTCAAAATGTGAAATCCAGCATATTTAACATCATCTGTGCTTGCGATAACTTCAAAATTATCTGGTAGGTTGTTTATTGTATCACCATGAGACATCCACACTTGATTATTATTGGACATTCCTTTGGTAAGATCGTTCGTTTTTGAAACTTCGGCAAGATTAGCGCGTCCGTACTCTCTAATATTAGAAGGAAGAACTTCACCACCATAATTTTGCGCTAGATATTGAGCTCCAAAACAAACACCTAAAAGAGGCTTATTTCCTTTAATTTTTGATAAGTCTGGTCGAGGTGCTTTTTCGTCTCTTGTTGAAAATGGACTTCCCGAGAGTATTACACCTTTAATATTGTCCGTCATTTCAGGACATTTGTTCCAAGGATGGATTTCACAATAAACGTTTAGTTCACGCACTCTTCGTGCGATTAGCTGCGTGTATTGTGAACCAAAATCCAAAATAAGAATCATTTCTTGCATCGTGCAAAGATAAAACGAAATTTGATTGATAATAATTGACCACAAAAATTTTATCGACACATTGCTATTATTAAAGTTTGACACAATGTCAGCATATTCACTTTGGAATGATTTATGTCAAATGTCTATCACAATAAAACCAAACTAACTTGAAGCAAAAGGAATTTTAGATTAATTTTGTCTCTCTAATTTTAAGCAGTAATGATTTCAGATATTATAAAGAAAATATTTGGTGATAAGTCCGTAAAAGACCAAAAAGCCTACCAACCAACAATAGAAAAAGTCCGTGCATTTGAGTCTGAATTCAAAGCTTTGACAACCGATCAATTACGAGGAAAAACAGTTGAATTTCAGTCGTTTATTCGCAATGGGATTGCTGATTTAGAAAAAGAACTTACTGCTCTGATAGACAAGTCAAATGACCTTACTATTCCGGTACATGAAAAAGAAGCTTTGTACGAAAAAATTGATTCATACACCAAAACAATAGACGAGAAAATTGAAGAATTACTAGCTGAAATTTTGCCTCAAGCTTTCGGAGTAATCAAAGAAACATCACGCAGATGGGTTGATAACGGTGAATTATCCGTGACGGCGCAAGACTTTGATAGAGATTTAGCGACAAAGAAAGACGGAATTACAATTGAAGGTGACAAAGCAACATGGCACAACAAATGGACAGCTGCAGGTGCGGAAGTTTCATGGAACATGGTTCATTATGATGTACAGCTGATGGGTGGTGGTGTTCTTCACGACGGAAAAATTGCAGAAATGCAAACGGGTGAAGGAAAAACCTTGGTTGCGACTTTGCCTGTATACTTGAATGCCCTTGCAGGTAAAGGAGTTCACTTGGTAACTGTGAATGATTACTTGGCGAAACGTGACTCAGAATGGATGGGACCTTTGTATCAATTCCATGGTTTGTCTGTGGATTGTATTGATAAGCATCAGCCGAATTCAGATGCTAGACGTCAGGCTTATTTAGCTGATATTACATTTGGAACGAACAACGAATTTGGATTTGACTACTTGCGTGACAACATGGCAGGCGATGTAGATGATTTAGTACAAAGAAAACACCACTACGCAATTGTCGATGAAGTCGATTCAGTTTTAATTGATGACGCAAGAACACCCTTGATTATCTCAGGTCCAACACCTAAAGGTGATGAACACGAGTTTCATCAGTTGAAACCAAGAGTTGAGAACATTGTTGCCGCACAGCGTCAATACGTTGCTCAATGCCTTGCCGATGCGAAGAAAATGTTGACGGTTATTAACGAGCCAGTTGATGATAAAAAAGAAATGAAGCAATTGCTTGAAGATGGTGGCATAGCCCTTTTGAGAGCACATAGAGGATTGCCAAAGAACAAAGCATTAATCAAATATCTTTCCGAGCCAGGAATAAGAGCTCACTTGCAAAAGACAGAGAACTTCTACATGCAAGAACAAGGGAAGCAAATGAAGAAAATCGACAAGGAAGTATTCTTCGTTATCGATGAGAAAAACAATACAATAGAACTTACTGATAAAGGAATTGATTTGATTTCGGGTCAAGACGATAGAGATTTCTTTATCATGCCGGATATTGGTGCTGAAATAGCGAAAATTAAAAATTCTGGTTTGGAGCAAGAAAAAATGATTGAAGAGAAAGATCGCATTATTCGTGATTATTCCATCAAATCGGAAAGAATTCACTCTATAAATCAATTGTTGAAGGCTTATACCCTCTTTGAAAAAGAAGTGGAATATGTAATCCTTGAAGGAAAAGTAAAAATCGTTGATGAGTCGACGGGTCGTATCATGGAGGGACGTCGTTACTCCGATGGATTGCATCAAGCGATTGAAGCGAAAGAGAATGTAACTATTGAAGCTGCGACACAAACGTATGCGACAATTACTTTACAAAATTACTTCCGTATGTACCACAAATTAGCGGGTATGACGGGAACGGCAGAAACGGAAGCAAAAGAATTCTGGGATATTTATGAATTGGATGTTGTTGTAATACCAACGAATAGACCAATTACAAGAAAAGATCAAAATGATTTTGTTTTCAAAACGGCACGTGAGAAATTTAATGCAGTAATTGAGGAAACAGAAAAACTAGTTGCAGCAGGAAGACCAGTTTTAGTTGGTACCACTACAGTTGAAATTTCGGAATATTTGAGTTCTATGCTTACGGCAAAGAAAATAGACCACAAAGTTTTGAATGCGAAGCAACATAAAATGGAGGCCGAAATTGTAGCTGGTGCGGGTAAAGCTGGAGCCGTAACCATTGCGACAAACATGGCCGGTCGTGGAACAGACATTAAATTAGGTGAAGGCGTTCAAGATGCTGGAGGTCTGGCGATTATTGGTACAGAACGTCACGATTCAAGACGTGTCGATAGACAGCTAAGAGGTCGTGCTGGTCGGCAAGGTGACAGCGGTTCATCTCAATTCTTTGTGAGCTTGGAAGATGATCTTATGCGTAAGTTCGGATCAGAACGTATTGCCAAGCTTATGGACCGTGTTGGTTTGAAAGAAGGCGAAGTAATTACGCATAGTATGGTTTCTAAATCAATCGAACGTGCACAGAAAAAAGTAGAAGAAAACAACTTTGGTGTTCGTAAACGATTATTGGAGTACGATGATGTAATGAATGCGCAACGTAAGGCAATCTACAAGAAACGTAAGAATGCTTTGTTTGGTGAGCGCTTGGACTTAGATACAGACAATACGTTCTACGATGTCTCCGACTCAATTGTTTATTCTTACAGCGGAACAATAGATTATGAAGACTTTGATTTGGACTTGTTGAGAATTCTTGGAATTCAATCACCAGTTGATGAAGAAGAATACAAAGCCTTAGACAAGAATGAATTAACCGAGAAAGTATATGCTGCTGCTCGTGAACATTACGACAGAAAGAATGCTAAAATCGCTGAAAAAGCGATGCCTCAAATCAAACATGTGTACGAAACTATGTCAGATAAATACAAGAATATTGTATTTGAATTGACAGATGGTAGAAAAACCATGAACATGATTATTAACCTTGAAAAAGCATACCATTCTGGAGGTGCAGAGATTTCAAGTGCATTGGAAAGAAACTTAACTTTGGGGTTAATTGACAACGAGTGGAAAGAACATTTGCGTGAAATGGATGATCTTCGTTCAGCAGTTCACAATGCTCAGTATGAGCAGAAAGATCCATTGTTGATTTACAAATTGGAGTCTTTCGAATTGTTCAAATCGATGTTGAGCCGATTGGGCAAAGAAACAGCTGAGACTTTAATAAAAATGGACATTCCAGCAGGAACTGAAATTGAAAGCACGAACAATGAAATGCAGCGCAAAAATGCTTATGATAAAGCACAAACGGTGAATCAAAACAATTCTAGCTCTACACAAACTCCTCAATTCGAAGGCAGCCAAGGTTACCAAGAAGCAATGCGTAATTCTGGAACACAAACAATTGAAAAACGTCAACCAGTCGTTGCAGAAGAGAAAATTGGTCGAAATGATGCTTGCCCATGTGGCAGTGATAAGAAATACAAACATTGTCACGGTAAGTAGTGCATTGAATGGCTAGCGAAATTAAAACGATATCGATAATTGGATCGGGAAATGTTGCCCATCACCTTGGTAAAGCGTTTGCAAATCATGTAACAATAGTATCGGTGCATAGCCGCAATGTTGAGACAGGATCAAAATTAGCCGAAGAACTAGATGGTTATTTTGCAGAAGAAATAGAGAGTATATTACCAGCTGATTTATATTTGGTTTGCGTAAGTGATGATGAAGTCAATACTGTCATTTCACAACTTCCAGAAGATGCTTCAATAGCCTACTCTAGCGGTTCCGTATCAATGAGAGACATTGATAAAAAGAAAAATCTAGGCGTTATCTATCCGCTTCAAACTTTTTCAAAAGAAAGAGAAATAGATTTGTTCCAAGTTCCTTTCTTTATTGAAGCCACGAGTGAAGTTTTTGGTCAGCAACTATTTGATTTATCGTGGTTGCTAAGTCGGAAAGTGGTTTTTGCAAATTCTGAAATGAGACGAAATCTACACTTGGCGGCAGTCATGGTCAATAATTTCGTGAACCACATCGATTTTTTAGCGATGAAATTCCTTAAAAGCAAATCTTTAGAAATGGACTTTTTAAAACCATTGATTAAGGAAACTGCCTTAAAATTACAATCCCTTTCCCCTGAGGCTGCTCAAACAGGTCCTGCGATTCGGCATGACTCTAAAACAATCGCTAATCATATTGAAATGTTGGATGGCGACACGAAAGAAATCTACACGCTTTTAACAGAAAGCATCCAGAAACATCATCAAAAGTGAAGAGTTATAAAGAAATTTTACCACTAATAAGGACCTTCGTTTTTGACGTAGATGGTATTTTGACGAATGGTTCAGTGCTACTTTCTAATGGAGATATGCTCCGATCTATGAATTCCAAAGACGCTTACATTCTGCAATATGCAGCCAAACTAGGATATGGGATTTTTGCAATCACCGGCGGAGATTCAATGGAAGTCAAAATGAGATTGGAAAAACTCGGTGTTAAAGAGGTGATACTGCACGCAAAGAATAAAGTTGAAAGCTATCAAGAATTAGCAAAGAAATACAATCTTAATTTAGACGAGCTACTATATATGGGAGATGACATTCCAGATATGGATCTTTTGAATTTAGCAAAGGTTTCTGTCTGTCCAAATGATGCCGCGATAGATGTAAGAAATATTGTTGATTATGTTTCGCCGTTGAAAGGGGGCGAAGGATGTGTGAGGGACATTATGGAGCAAACTTTACGTGTTCAGAGCAAGTGGCTTTTACCGGAAGCCAAAGAATGGTAGTTATTGGATAGTAACTCTTCCCAATTGAATTTTCTCGCCTGATTTCAATGATATTTGCACGAAATAAATGCCTGATTTTAAATTCGTTGTGTTTATTTCAATCAATTCATTCTGTGGAAATTCATGTGCGATAAGCTCACCAGTAATGCTCACCAATTCAATTGTACTGCCTTCTGTATTTGTAAGATTTTCAATGTAAAAGGAATTTTTCGCAGGATTCGGATAAATCAAAATATTTGAAGCTAGTAGTTCATTTTCGTAAATCGAAACAATGGATTGAGCAATAGTTGGTGCTTGAGGATCAGGATAGTCTTGGTCCATTCCTATTTTCAAGGCAAAAACAGTTGGACTTTGAACATTTATACTTCTATTCGATCCCACTGCAATTGCCCCATTATCTGAAGTGGCCAGAATTTGTCCAATTTCATCGTCATAACTCCCTGTAATTAGCACGCCTGTATTAAAAGAAAACAATCCATCACTGAAATCAACAACAGCAGCATCTACGCCCGGCCCCGCAGTTTGGGCGTCATCATTTACAATACTAATATAAAGTCTGTTGAATTGTCCGTATTTCGCAATATGCTCATATGATCTATCACCTTGTACATCATACTCAAACGAGAACAATTCATTTCCAACATTATCTGTGCGCAGTCCGTAATCATTGCGTAAACCTGTAGTAGCCGAAATATGATATCCAACTGTAAGAATATTTCCATTGAATTTTTCAACATCATTTATTCGGTAGTTTCCATGAATTCCATATTCTTTCTCCCAATTTAGAGTTCCATCCTTTTTAAAAACAGCTAAATAACTTTTACTTTGAGTTGAATCTGAATTCCAAACTGAACCACCAACAACGAATGCAGAATCATAATAATTCACCACTCCTCTAAAACTATCCGGGCCTGGTTTATTGGATTGCATGGTAAACAATGTGTCACCAAATTTATCTAATCGAACAATGTATCCATCCGTTTCTCCATCTGGAGTATTGTACGTTTCGCCTACTATAACATAACTAGAATCTGTAAACTTTATCGCGTCAAACATTTGATCCCAGGCTGATGTCCCGACTTTTTTCTGTGAAATCAAAACCCCAGCGTCATCCATTCGATAGATGTTTAGGTCAATATCTCCAGTTGTCGTTGCATTTGATTCGCCAAAAACATAAAACCCCTCTCCTGTCGTATGAAAAATTCTCTTTGCCGTTTCCGTTTCCGGTCCACCGTAATGATTTACCCAGATATGCTGTCCCATCGAATCAATTTTCAAAAGAAAAGCTTGGGCCGATCCGCTACCAAAACTAGTGGAAGTTCCACAAATCACGTAGGAAGTATCGGGTAATTCAACAACTCCGCTGCCAATATCTTGCCCTGCTCCAACATAATTCTCGTAAAATTTGATTTGAGAATAACTTGTCGAAATGCACATTGTAATTGCTAGTATGAAAAGTGCTTTTACCATTTTACTGCTAGTCTAAGGTGAATACTTTGCCCACTTCCTTTGTTTGTCAGAGCACCGATTAAATTTTCAGAACCAATGGCGAAATAGAAATGCTTTACAGAATACTGGGAATAGAAACCAACACGGAATTTGGAAAAACCGCCATACAAAGCTTGTACCCCAACTTTCATCCAGGGATAAAATTTATACTCCGCTCCTCCAAAAACCAAAGGATTATAAGCTAAAGTAGTGTACAATCGAACGCCAAAAAAGGACTGAAGATTTTGGTCACTATGTTGATCCACTATTTTTCCAATTTGAACAAATCCCGGCAAAAAACCGGTGATCGTTCTAGTGTCCCTCTTTACACCTAAAGAATCCAAAATTTCCTCTTGTCCGTCAAAACTAAGTACATTGTCACCGAATAGTTGATTGTATTTGAATCCTGAAAATGAATAACTTGAATCGACTGCATACACATCGACATCATTAATGGTCATCAGACCAATATTCTTAAATTGAGCTTGAAAAAATGCCTCGCGCTCATTCAACCATTGCGCTTTGAAACGAAAATCACCATCCAAGCCTATTCCCCATCCCTTATTAAATTTCGCTGAATTGGTCATTTGAATGCGCGAATCCAAATCTAAGACCATATTTGAACCTGACGAATCAGCCGATAATTCACCAAAACGGACAAAGCCTTCCGCATAATCGGTAACGTTGTAATAATTCACTCCCAAGCTTGATTTCAAGTTTTTAGAAACTAAGCCAAATCCTACTTTTTGATAATTAACTAGGTTCGCTTCCGTGCCCGTGAATCGAGCAGTGTCGCCAAGATATCTTTGATTTCCATAAAACGCTAGGCCAAACAAATCATCATTATACGAAATAGACCCATACGACCCTGTTCCTCCGCGAACATAAAATCCGTATTTACCTTTGAGGAAATTCCCTAGATTGTAGTTTTTGTAATCGATTTCACTACTTATTTCTATTCCGAATTTATTGTGTGTTCGGTGCTTGTCCATGCTCGCATCTTTCACGTGAGCATTAATAAAACCTCCGAAAATCAATTTATCAGACATCTGATTTTGAATCGAGGTTCCTGAATAATCAATAATGCCATAGGCTGAAATCTCCGCATTTATTATCGAAGTATCCATTTGAATGGGCAATGAATGCTGACCAAAAACCGCAAACGAATAAAAAAAGAATACTCCAGTAACTAGTTTTATCATAATTCGTTTTGGTAAGTTAGTGAAAGATAAACCTTTGTCGACAAGAAGCTTTTCTCTTTAATTGGAAGCGGTGTATTCAAACTCGTAATTGGATCAGGAGTATTGAAAACACCGGTCACCACCATTTTGGTCCCATTTTGAAGTGCTTTAATTTGTGCTTGATTCAAGTCCCATAAGATTTTATCTTTGGAAGTATATAAACCATACGAATTGGGTATTCCTGTTAATCCTGATTGAATGATTCCCGAATTTGGAATGGTTAAAACCGTTTCATTCAAATCGTTTAGAACCTTGAGCATAATCTTTCCTTTAATCGGAAAACCATTCTCCGTATCGACTATGATTTGGGCTTTTTTAGCACGATCCAATTGCGCTTTGTTTTTTGCGAAATTGACGGCTAAGGTATCTTCAAGAGTCAGCTCATCAAGCCCTACAGTTAAAGGCATTTTTAAGTCTAGATCTAAAATAACGGCGCTCTCAGGAAAAATCTCGTTATTCGATAAAGTATTATTTCCCAGTGGATTAAGTTCGAATTCGTAAATCACTTTAATCTTCGGACCGGCATTTTCTATGAAATCCTCAATATTACTATTCGAACTTGTAAATGAAAAGTTTGTGAAAGATGGAGACAAGGTACTCCAAGCTCCAGTCGCTGAATTGACATTTTGCGCCACATTGATTTGACTTGAATTCAAATGCACTGCCGTACCATTGCTCTTCTCAGTTGTAAGGTCTACGATTTTTATTCGCCCCATCGCCTTAATGCTGTTCGTGATTTTTAAATTCAAATCCACATCTTGCACATCCAGTCCCCCTGAAATCCAATTTTTTAAAATCTCAACATCTGTTTCAACCGTATCTTTTATAATTCTGTTACCGAAATAACCTTTTGCATAAAATAATTCCAGATTCTTAATTTTGGATGTAACTAATGTCACGTTTGATGACGTGCTAATAACACTCGGCCCATTGGGATCAGATGTGACCATTATATTATAGACTAATTTATTGAACGAATTAGAATTTAGCCCTGTGAGATCCATATTTGCATAAGCGACATCAATTGTTTTCGTACCAATGGTAGGATTCGCAACTGATCCTGGTCCAATTGTCAACTGATCGGTAACAATTACACCCGATTTCGTGGTTTTAGACAAGATGATTTTCGCAATAACATTGGTTGGATACGTATTCTTTACAGCTACCTCAATTTGACCTTTTTCAATGTAAATTGTGCTCAATTCTAAATTAGAAAGGGATAAACTTTTTTCTTGAGCATCATCAATAATAGAAAATCCAGGAGGTACGTTAATAGTCAAGCCGTTACTATATGAACTCGTAATGGTAGTATCTGGAATTTCAACCTCCTTCGACAAATCAAAACGAAAAAGTTCTCGTTGTAAATCCAGCTGATAATTACCTGAAGTATTGAGTCCAAGGGTTGAATCATTCACATAGTCGACTAACGTCAAGCTATCATTGATTAGCGGAATCACATAATCGGCATCCCAACTCGCTTTGTCTTTTCTACAAGAAAAAGTGATAGTCGCAAGAAATAGAAAAAGGTAAACAAGTTTCATATATGGATAACGTTAAGCTATGGTTTATCGTTGGGTCATGCTCTCTCAATAATTGTGGCATAACCTTGCCCTACACCGATGCACATCGATACCAAAGCATATTGTTTATTCGTTTTTTGAAGCTCAATAGCCGCTGTATGCAATATTCTAGCACCCGTCATTCCCAAAGGATGGCCCAAAGAAATGGCCCCACCGTTTGGATTGATGCGTGGATCATTATCGGCCAATCTCATTTTTCGTGTACACGCCAATACTTGCGCAGCAAAGGCTTCGTTTACTTCAATTATATCCATTTGGTCCAAAGTTAGACCGGATCTTTTTAGTGCTTTTTCAGCGGCGAAAACAGGACCAATTCCCATGATGCGAGGTTCTACACCTGCTACTGCTCCAGCAACAATTCGAGCTAACGGTTTGAAATTATTCGATTTTACAGCATCTTCCGAAGCTATCAGTAAAGCGGCCGCTCCATCATTCAATCCGGATGCATTTCCTGCCGTAACCGTTCCTCCCTCCTTTTTGAAAGCCGGACGAAGTCCACCTAACGATTCCATGGTGGTTCCATTTCTGGCGAACTCATCTTTGGTGAAAATGATATCCTCCTTCTTGCGTTGAGGAATATTCACAGCAATAATTTCTTCCTCAAAACGACCTAAGGCTTGCGCTTTTGATGTTTTCTCTTGAGACCAAGCAGCAAAACTATCTTGCGACTCGCGGTCAATGGAATACATTTCAGCTAAATTTTCCGCTGTATTTCCCATTCCATCGGTTCCGTACAATTCCGTCATTTGCGGATTGATAAAACGCCAACCAAAAGAAGAATCGTGCATTTCGGAATCGCGACCAAAAGGAGCTGATGCTTTAGAAATGACCCATGGTCCGCGTGTCATATTTTCTACTCCACCTGATATATATACTTCACCGGCTCCGTCTTTTATTGCTCGTGCCGCATTAATCGTTGCCGCCATTCCAGACGCGCACAAGCGATTAATCGTTTCTCCGCCAATTTCAATGGGTAAACCAGATAAAAGTCCGGCCATTCGAGCAACGTTTCTATTGTCTTCTCCAGCCTGATTGGCACAGCCAAAAAGAATATCTTCGATTTGCTTCGGATCAAAATTGGGATGTTTTGCAATTAAATTCTTAATAACATGGGCTGCCATATCATCTGGCCTGATTGTTGAAAGGGTTCCACCGAAATTACCAATTGCGGTTCTGAGTCCATCGACAATGTATACTTGTTTTGACATATTTATTTTAGGTATGCAACAAAAATAAGGACAATTATCCGTGTTGAAAACTTTCGAAAATATAAACGATGATTATTTCTTATCTTGCCATATCTAAATACAATTAAACTATGAAGGATAAATTAATAGCTTTTGCTGTTTTTTGCATTCTCTTTGGCACCAACCTATCTGCCCAAGAAGATCTAACACCAGCCGAACAAGCCTATCGAGATTCTATTGCGAATCTGAATGAAGTGAACGAAGCGATCGCTCAATCACAAGAAGCTTACAACATAGGAATTCAAAAGTTCTCCTCTAATAATTATGAAGGCGCTTTACGCGATTTTTCGAAATCAATCAGCATTGATCCTAATTTCACCGCCGCTTATTATAATAAAGGTGTATGTGAAAATGAACTTTCGAAGTACAAAGAAGCAGCTTCAACCCTGTCAACTCTTCTTAAAAAGGACCCGAGTTATTCTAAAGCATATTTCCAGAGAGGTAGAGCTTATCAAGGTTTGAATGATTATTTAAATTCCGAAAACGATTACATGGAGTCGATTAAGATTGACCCAACGAACCCAAAAGCTCATTACAACTTCGGAACGCTTAAATTCCTTCAACAAGATTATGAAGGAGCTTTAAAATCTTTTTCAAAAACCATTGAATTGGATGAAGAATTTGTACTTGCATATAACGACAAAGGCAGTTGTTATCGAATGCTGGAGAAATATCCGCAGGCTGTAGCTCAATATGAAATTGCAATCAGAAAAAATCCGAAGTTGGCCTTTGTGCTCAATAATTTGGGAACGACCAAAAAGAAGATGAAAGATTACAACGGTGCAATTGCTGCGTTTAACCGTGCAATTTCTGTAGATGGTCAATTTTACATGGCCTACAATAATCGAGGGACTGCGTTAATGGAGCAAAATAAACTAGACGATGCCGAAAAAGATTTTCAAAAAGCTTTGAGTATCAAAAGTGATTATGCGGTGTCTTTAAACAATTTGAGTGCCATTAGTTTGTTGAAAAAAGAATTCAACGAAGCTTTTAAATATGCTGAAAAAGCGATTAAAGCAGACAATGGATATGCAAATGCTTATGTAAATCGCGGTATGGCTTTGGAGATGCTTCGTGACCAAAATGGTGCATGTGAAAGCTGGAAGAAAGCAGCTGAATTGGGGAGCGCTCAAGGAAAGCAATATTATTCAAGCAACTGTAACGACTAAACCAAGAAAGATGAAATTATTAATAGGCACATTTTGTATAGGCTTAATCTCTTTCAGTGGATTAAGTCAAAACGTAGAATTTAAATCCTCTAATTTCAAAACGGATAAAGACGGATTCAAAAAGGCCGAGGACGCCATAGACAAGGGTGACGAGTATTTTGAATTGGCAAATGCCGCTTTTTTCGAAGTAAAACCGCTTGGACTGAATTACGACTTGGCAGCTAAACAATATGCTGTAGCTCAGAAGTTTAATCCTAATAACGCTGAATTGAACTTAAAAATTGGAATTTGTTACGGCAATGGAACCTACCCTGAAAAGTGTATTCCTTATATAAAAAAAGCAAATGAATTAGATCCGGCATGTGATCCTTTCTTACCCTATTATTTAGGATATGCTCAACAATTGGAAGGGGGGTTTTCAGCCGCAACGAAATCGTATGAAAAATTTGAAAACGAGTATAAGAGAGCTGATAATTTCAGTAAATTCGTTTCCCAACGTAAGAAGGAATGCAAAACAGGGCGAGATTTA
>Ga0209137_1002419_pt1 | contig 16477 bp, 16 predicted proteins | sample SaaInl5LU_22_DNA_FD_184642 | JGI IMG/M metagenome (GOLD analysis project Ga0209137, IMG submission 184642) | Marine microbial communities from expanding oxygen minimum zones in the Saanich Inlet - ESP_105LU_22_DNA (SPAdes) (version 2) | ecosystem: Environmental > Aquatic > Marine > Intertidal... | reverse complement strand
AAAAATTAATTTTAGAATTTGCATCCATTTTGTTTTAATTTACTAATAATCCTTAATATTATTTTATTTTTATAATTATATTATGGCACCAATTACTTTATGGGGACCAGCTACATGGGAATTCTTTCATACCTCAATTGCAAAGATTAAAGATGAACACTTTAAAAGTGTAGGGCCACAACTATTTGCTTATATAATGAGAATTTGCAATAATCTTCCTTGTCCTTCCTGTACCCAACATGCAAAATTTTATATGGGGAAACTCCTTAAAAACACTTCCTTTTTATCAAACAAACAATTGTTTATAAATGCCATTTATATTTTTCATAATGAAGTAAACAAAAGGACATTCAAAAAAATGTTTAATGTAGAGGATTTAGGAAAATATAATAAAATGCAATTAATTAATACATTTAATAAATTTTCCAAACATTTTCATTCAGATGGAAGTATTGCGCTTATTTCCGAAAACTTCCATAGAAGAAGATTAGTTGGTGAACTTAAAAAATGGCTACTTATAAATATTAATAAGTTTGATTCTTAAATATGAGCCGATTGCACTAATTCCCCATTTTTATAAACCGAACATTTAAACGTTTGTTTAGATGGCATTGAACAAACCTCTTTATTACTACCTCCAGTGTTTACGAATAAATATTTTTGTAAAGAAGAACTATACATTAAGGAAGAGATCCCGGCACCCAGTCCTGCTCCCCCAATCAAATCTCCTATTAAAAAACTGACTGCTCTTTGGGAACTAAAACATTGATTGGTAAATTTAATTAATATATCAAAAATAAAATAACTAATAAAAAATAATAATACAAAATAATTTATATTATTGCTAATAAACATTGGTGTTGTTAAATAAAAAAATGAAAAAATAAAAATAAAACTTGAATATGTAATATTGGCAAATGGCATAAAATTTGACTTACTGCATATACTATCAGGTGGATTTAATAAAACAGAACTACTAGTTTCACCAAATATATAGAACACACCAATCCGTAACATTGTTACAAAAAATAACCAAAACAAATAAATAAAACCATTAATAGCTATACCTGAAAAAATAGAATAAATAAAAATACTAGATAAAACAATAAATGGTGAATAAAATGAAAATATATATATTGGATTCATGTATATATATATATTTAAAAATATTATTTTATAAATTTCCCTATTAAAATTTGATTAGAATATCCAAGTATTTTTATATTATTAATTAAATAATAATCATAAATTACTGCTAAATTTTTTCCGTCTAAATAAAAATTGTTATAAAATAAGCAGTTGTCAATTATAAAATAAAAATCTTTAATTGATGTGGATAATTCAGATAGGGAATTCCTAAGTTCATGGTTATTTAATCCATTAAAATAAACAAAAAAATTTGATTTTATAACTTCTTTATATCCCTTAAAGAATAATTGTAACGAGGTTTTATAATTTATATTGTATCTATTTTCTTTTACATTAACTTTCTTTTTACAAATTAAATAACATTTGTTAAAAAATGATTTATAATATGGCCATTTATAATTTATTTCGTTAGTTATAAATAATACAATACTACTTTTATTAATTTCCTTTTTAGTTGTCAAATAATCAAATGGAGTATTTTTTATTTTTTTACTATTTAATATAAATTCCACTCTCTGGTAATATAAATTTAAAATCAAATTCCACATTTTTTCCAATCCCCATCCAGCATCTGGTTTTAACTTATTAAATCCTATTTTTAAGTTACTCCAATAATGAATGTCGTGCATTCTTATTCTCTCCTTTGATACCTGGAACATCGCTCCATATCCAAAGGAATAATTATATTCAATTAATTTGTCAAGCACAGGATCTTTAAAAAGTAAATAAAGTTCGTCTCTAATTTGTTGTCCGGTTTCATTGGTAATAAAGTAACTATGTTTTTTAACTATTTTATTAAAGTTGTGCAAATGAATTTCTTGTTCCTCTATTTGAGATATTTCATTCTGCAGCTCCTCAACTTTACAGAATTTATTTTTAATATTACTTATATGATCAATAAGCGTTGATTTTTGACAAATTATATTAGTTATTCCATTTACCAAAGCAGGAATACCTGAGGTATATTCTTTGTATTCATTAGGTTTTAATTTTATTTGATGAGTACTTAAATATTGAAATGGCACTCGCCGGCTTTGAATTTCTCTAATAAACTTTTGAGCTTTATGTAATTTACCTGCATAAACATGATCAAAAGGTTTCCCTTGCACAAACAATATATAATCTGGAAGTCTATTATAATTTTCAATTATATAATCTAGAAATGTACCTCCTTCCCTCCCCAAATTTGCACAATGAATAACATTTTTAAATTTATTTTGATTAAAGTCCCGATTTCCTTTATTATAGACAATTGTTTTTTCTGAATAAGGATTCAACCAATCTAAATTTTCATTGTATCTAGCACAAATTATTTTATGGTTCATAATCTAAAATAAGATTAAATACTTGATCAATATGACTTAACGGATGAAATTTTATATCCTTAATTTTATCACCCAATTTATCCTTACATTTGTCAAAATCTTCAATATTTTCAACTGGGAAGATAAAATCTTTAATTCCTGCTCTTACTCCACCCATTATTTTCAAATCTAATCCTCCAATTGCAGTAATATTTCCATCTAGCGATATTTCACCTGTCATTCCAAATGTATTTTTAATTTTTACGTTATTGAGCAAACTATATATTGCTGTTGTAATTGCACCACCCGCACTTGGACCATCTTTAGGAACAGCACCCTCAGGACAATGGATATGGACTCCTTTATTGTTATTTTTCCATTCTGTAATTAATTGTTTTTGTCTTTTCAAAGGAGTTTTGGACCATGCTATAGTCAATGCTACATTCATACTTTCTTTCATTACATCTCCCTGCATACCAGTAAGTTTAAGTTGTAAATTTTGATTACAAGGAAACAAGGATGTTTGAATAGGAATAATTCCCCCATGCCCAAATGCATTAGCCCATAACCCATTAATTATCCCTACGCAGTTTTCATTATGAATAAGTTTATGTTTAACTTGAGTTCTATCTTTTAAGAAACTATTGGTTACTTTTTCTTCTGTAACTTGAATAGGGATATTCTGTAATTCAAATATACCATTATTTAAAATTTCCAAATTTATGTCCCCTATTATATTAAACAATAATTCCTTCAATTTTCTTACTCCTGATTCATTTGTATACTTTTCAATAATAAATTTAATTACGCTGTCAGGAAAATGTATTTTTCCTTCCAATCCCATTTTTGATAATAATTCTGGTAAAATATGTTTGTTACAAATTACGATCTTTTCTTCAAGGCTTAAATGATTAAACTTAATACGATGAATTCTATCCAATAATATTCTATCTATTAATTCAACATCATTATATGAAAGAATGAACAAAGCTTTTGATAAATCAATATTAATACCTGCAAAATATTTATCTTGGAAGCAATCGTTTTGACTTACATCTAACAAATGTGTTAGAATTCCAATGATTTCTCTTCCATTTTCTGTTTTGCTAACTTTATCTACTTCGTCAATAAAAATTATAGGATTCATGCATTTCGCATCCATTAATATTTGAACAATATTTCCCCAATTAGAGCCAACATAGGTATAATTATGACCATGTAATGAACTTCCATTACTATCTCCTCCCAATTGAATCATTGAAAAAGGTCTTGGATTTCCCTCCGCATCTAGCAAACAATTTGCAATTCCTTTTTTAGCAAGAGTAGTTTTCCCAACACCCGGTGGTCCTTCAAAACCAAAACAATAACCAGAACTATCACCAGATATCCATTGCCCAATTATTCTTTCGACTTGTTTTTTGGCTTCATCGTGCCCATAAACACAACTATCTAAATTACCTCGAATTTCATACATTTTTTTAGGAATTTCATCAATTTTTTGATAAATTTGACATTGTTTAAACGTCGGAGTGGATAGTAAAGATTTTAAAGAAATAAGATTATGAATAGGAAATTGGTTTGTGTCAAAATAGGATAATAATATTTTTATAAGATTGGATTTATTAGAGTTAGTTTTAATGATTTCTTTAAAGGAAATATCACTATTAGCAATTTCAGAAACAATAGTAATTATTTGTTTTTTACTACATTTATCCAATTCATCTTGTAAAAAAGAAAATTTGCTTTTTGTGTTAATTAAATTTTTATTGCAGTAAATCATTAAATCAACTAAATTTGATACATTTACTGATGGCAAATTTTTTAGTTCTTGTATAATTTGTACATCTCCTTTAAGAGTGGAATATACATCCAAGATAGGTTCAACGCGTAAAATCCCAAATGGTATCTTCAACAACCCTTCTAAATAATTTTTTGCTTTTAAAAATGAATCATCACTTTTACCCTTAATTTCTTTTAATTTTTGAATAGCCTTTTCCTTAATTTGGTCTGAACATTTCATTAGTGCAATTTGATTTTCATATGAAACTTTTGGATTAGAAGTAAGGGAATTTAATTCTTCGGTATATTGTATAGTTTTTTCCATTGAATCTTGAAACTTTACTTTCAACGCAAATGGAAAGCTATCATAAATAAGTGTTTGTTCTAATGAATCAATATTTCCATTTGCATCTTTTGTCATTAAATCATATAGTAAATAGGCTAAATATTGTTGTTCTGTAAAAATGTTAACTACTAAAAGACTCATTAAATATTGTCGTTTTTGATAGAGGTCCAACTTCATAAAATCTTTAACAATAGTCTGTATGTTCCTTACGCTTTGGGCTTTAATTAATTGTATTACATCTAAATATTTAGACTTTAATTCTAGTGTATTAAACAAAAATAAATCTTTTAGTTCCAACGTTTCCACAAATTGTTTTTTATAATCCTTGTCCGAGGATTCATCCATAAATTCATTAATTTTATTATGAATATACGGGCAATTTACAAAATAACTAATATTTGTATTATCCCAAAATCCCTTAATTACGTGTGTCTCTTTTTTAACTTCATTATGAATAATAATATATGCACAATACATTTGAGAAAAAAAATTAGATTCTATCTTAGACCTACTTGCTGATTCCGAATTTTTAATATTATAAATACCTAAATTTTTGAGACCAATTAAATTTTCGTTATCTTTAATGTCCATATCTTCAATTTTAGTTTCATTTATATTATCCCAATTGATTGTTTTAAGGTTTAATGGATGAAAATATTCTTTAATAACCTCTAATTTCTTTTGCAGATGGTATTCCCCTATCTTTTGTAAATAATTAAATTCAATTGAAATATTCATAAGATCTTCTAACCTAGGAATTCCAAAATTCCTTATTACTAAAGAAATTTTCTTATTAACATCATTCAATTCATCAATTAAATGATTAGTATTTGAGTTTTTATTGTACGAATGTATATTTTTTAATTGCAATGAAATAGAATCAAAGTTTTTCATACATTCAATATATTGGCCTAATGACATTATATTATTGATTTTATTAGTATAATAATATTTTGAAATTTCATGAATTTTTGTCTCAAAGAAGACAATCTTGTTACCAATAAATTTAATTAAATTATGAGAATTGTCCATATAAATACAAAATATTATTATTATTATTAAATTACTTTTTTATTCAAAAATATATTAATGTAACTTAAAATTATTTGTATATTATCTTTACATTTAATATGATTAATGTGTAAATTTTTTGAAATGTGATTAAAAAAATTCCATTCTCTATTGCATTTTACCTCTATAACATTAGTTTTTTCTTTACAAAAAAACATATTGGATAAACCAGCTCCATGAGCCATAACAATAAGATTTGCATTAAAAAAATACTTAACCTGTTTTTCAAATGAATAATTTTGTAATATAACTGATTGAAATTTATTCCCAAATTTATTTTTCATTTTTGATTCTAACAAATCAACATCGGAAATTTCTCTTCTTGCAGATCCACTCTTCATATTAATATCATTTTCTATATCCTTGTATTGCAATTTATAATTTCCTCTCTTAACTAAAATAATCTTTGGGAAAGAGGGATCATTTGTTACTTTAAACCTTTTCCAAATATAGTTTCTAAAATTAATAAACATTTGAGGAGGGATAATATATTTATTTAAAACGAGAGATTTAGGAACATTTAATTTCTCAAACTCTTTTTCATAAAGTTCCTCAGAATCTTTGTCTAAAATTCTTTTATACAAATCCTTAAAATTTCCAATACTTTGTCTTGGCTTATGTAATCTGATTATTTTATTGATTTTTTCATTAGAATGGAAATTCATGGCAAACTCTGGAAATACGCAATCACAAATAAAATGAGCATAATTAAACAAAAAACTAATATTTTTGCCTGCTCGAACGTTTATTACTTTTATCATAGATATATATTAAAGATATTTAAATAATATATATATAATCACAATGGGTATACCTTTCTACTTTTCCTATATAATAAAAAATTATCCTAATATTTTAATACCAAGAGGAAATTTTAATAAATCAATCGACTATTTATTTATAGATTCCAATTCTATTATCTATGATGTTTTTCATTCAATGGACGAGTTCCCTAAACAACTTCAATTTGAGTTTGAAAATCAACTGATTAAACTTGTGATTGACAAAATTAATCAATTGATTTCTATTATAAATCCATACAAACAATCATTTATTGCGTTTGATGGAGTGGCACCTGTTGCCAAAATGGATCAACAACGAACGAGAAGATTTAAATCAGAATATCAAAAACAAGTACAACAGAAATTAGCTTATTCATATGGTGTTACTATTAAAAATAAAGAATGGTCAACTTGCAATATAACTCCAGGAACAGCATTTATGCATAAGTTAAATTCATCTGTTCAAGCAAAATTCTCTTCTAACCCTAACATTATATTTTCAGGCAGCGATCAACCAGGAGAAGGAGAACATAAGATATTTGAGTTATTAAGAACTAATAAATACCTATCTGATTCTGTAACTATTTATGGGTTAGATGCTGATTTAATCATGCTGTCACTTTGCCATAATCACTACTGCAAGGAAATAAATTTATGGAGAGAAACGCCAGATTTTATTCAATCGTTGGATGCTGATTTGGATCCAGAAGAAATCTATTTGTTATCGATTGAAAACTTAGCGGAACAAACTATTATTTATTTAAAAGAAAAAATAGATCAAAATGATTTAGATTATAATAAAGCAATGAATGATTATATATTTATATGTTTCTTAATGGGAAATGATTTTTTACCTCATTTTCCGGCTTTAAATATAAGGACTGGAGGAATCGATAAAGTATTAATGGCTTACCAACATATAATCAAGACTGGTGAATATATAACCCATAAGAGTTCTATAAACTGGCCAAATTTTGAAAGATTTATTAGATTCTTAGCCGATAATGAAGATGTTTACATAAAAGAAGAATATTCCCGGAGAAACAAATATGGAAAGTATAAACAACAGGTTAATTCATATGAAGAAGACTTTAAAAGATTTGAATTAAGCCCCAGTCATAATCGAACAATTGAACATTTTATAAATCCCAAGGAGGACTATTGGCAAAAAAGATATTATTCAGTATTATTTAACATAAAACAAGATGACCATTATATAAAACGAAAGAGGCTATGTATAAACTATTTAGAAGGTTTAGAATGGAATTTGAAATATTATACAGAAGGGTGTTGTAATTGGGATTGGCAGTTCCACTACAATTATCCACCATTATTAGAAGATTTAGTTAAATTTATTCCTCCAGCCAATGGTTCCTTACTAATAACAAAACCCACGAATCCAGTATCCGAACTTGTACAATTAGCGTATGTTTTGCCCCAGCAACATTTACATTTACTGCCTCCAAAATTCCGCAACATTCTATATAATAACCTAGGAAATTGTTATCGAACAGATTGGGAATTTTGCAATGCATTTTGCAAGTACTTTTGGGAAAGTCATGTATTGATGGAACCAATTAACATCAACACACTCAAAAAGATAATGGTTTAATAATTATTATTTTTATAAATGAAACGGAAATATCTCACAAAAGCCACTAAGACCATACTTTATTCATCCTATTATTGTTATATTCCATATAACAATTTATTTTATTAATATTCAAGATTTTTTCTTGAAATTAGTCAAAAGTCAAAACTTTCATTTTTTTCGGAAAAGTATTTTGCGATTTTTGAAAATGGACAAAAATATTTGTCCTTTTTTGAAAAGTCGAAAATACTTTTTGGAAAATTTTACAACTTTTGACTTTTGACGATAATGCTCTAAATACGAAAATAATAATTTAAATTTTGTGATTGAAAGAAAAATTTTGATTTTAAAGAAAAATCTTGCACTTTTTTTCGTCATCCATTTTAGGATGACAAAAAGGTGCAAAAAAGTGCAACTGGATTTTTACTGCGAAAAATGTGACTATAGTACGTCACGAAAGAGTTCATTGGATCGCCATTTTTTGACAGCAAAGCATCAAATGGATGACAAAAAGGTGCAAAAAGGTGCAAGACTGGAAATTTCAAATGCGGAAAAATTTGTGTGCGGTTGTGGTAAGACTTATAAGTTTAGACAGGGACTTTTTAGGCATAAAAAAAGTTGTTTATCAGAAAGTAACAAAGAACTTATAGAAATAGTTAAATACCAGATGGAAGAAAGTAAGGAAATAAGATCCTTTATGAAAGAACAGCAAAAAATATTGGAAGATCAGCACAACCAAATTAAAAAATTATCAGAAGAGAAATTTCCAACACAAGTCATTAACAATAATTGTTTCCAAAAAACTACTAATAAATTCAATTTAAATTTCTTTTTAAATGAACAATGTAAAGATGCGTTAAATTTAGGAGATTTTATTAATTCAGTAACTATCCAAATAGAAGACTTGGAAAATACAGGAAAAGTTGGTTTTGTTGATGGGGTAAGCAAAGTAATTCTAAAAAAATTAAAAGAATTAGACATTTATCAGAGGCCAATGCATTGTAGTGATTTAAAGCGGGAAATTATGTATATAAAAAATGAAAACAAATGGACAAGAGATGATGAAGAAATATATTTAAAAAATGCCATTGACCAGATTGGGGAAAAACATTTGAAACAAATTCCCAATTGGGCTGAAAACCATCCTGAATACGTAAATTTTAATTCAACTACTAATTCTCAATATATGAATTTGTTAGCTAGTTGTTTAGCCGATCCAACTGAATCTGAACATATGAAGAATGTTAGAAAAGTTGTCAGTAGGTTAGCAAAAGAAGTAGCAATTAATAAAACCGAGGAGTGATTATAATATATTTAAAAGAATTTAAAAATAAATGAGTTAGAATATTTAAATAAAAATAAGTTTATTTAAGTATAATGGAAAAAACTATTATTTCTGAAATTGCCAACAAGGAAAGTTTTTTTAATCTTTTACGCGAAAACCCTGGCCTAGTTATTATTAAATTAGGAGCAGATTGGTGTGGACCTTGTAAAACAATAGCACCATTAGTTCATGGTTTTTTTGCGAGTTCACCAGATAATGTAGTTTGTGCGGATATTGATGTAGATGAGTGTTTTGAATTCTATGGATTTTTAAAGTCCAAGCGAATGGTTAATGGCATTCCCGCTCTGCTTTGTTACAAAAAAGGTAATGACACATTTATACCAGACGATGCTTGTACAGGGGCAAATCCTCAAGAGTTGGATAGATTTTTTAGAAATTGCGGAAACTATCAAGCTGCCATAAATAAACGAGAAATTAAACAAACAATACCCACCTCGAAATTGTAAATTTAAATAGATATTTATAAAAGTATAAATAATAATTTTATAATAAAAATATAATAAAATTGTTATGGATATAAAAGATTTAGATTTAGACATTAACAATTATAGTTTAAATGAATTATTTACTTTGTTTAATATTCCAGAAAATGATTTATCCGATTTCTCAATGAAAAAAGCCAAAACAATTGTGCATAAAATACATCCTGATAAAAGTAAACTTGATTCTAAATACTTTATATTTTTTAGTAGAGCATATAAAAAATTATATGAAGTTTATCAATTCCAAAATAAATCATCTAGCAAAAAAATAGAAAATTATGCGACAATCGATAGTGAAAAAAATAGTGCCTTGTTAGAACAATATTTGAAATCGAATGAAATTGATAATTCCCAATCCTTTAATAAATGGTTTAATAAAGAATTCGAAAAAAACAATTATCATAAGCAGGAAGAAGGTTATCAAGAGTGGTTCCAAAGTAACGAAGATATGTTAGGAAGTACCCATTCAAATACGAAAGATTTATCCAATATTATTAGCGACTTTAAACATAACGCCATTACTAGTTATAAAGGAGATATTAATGGAATTGCTTCCCATTCTGGAGGAATGACAACTCTGGGAACTCAATCTTCCTTCTCTTCACCTATGTTTTCAGACTCATTGGGATATAATGATTTAAAGGACGCATTTCAAAACACCATTATTGGTGTAAATGAAGAACTGGAAAAGCCAACCTACACAATAAACCAATATAAAAATATTCGTGACACTCAAAATTTAAAACCAAAAACAGAAGAAGAGGCAAATCTATATTTTTATGACCAAAGTAGAATAGAAAATGAAGAATCTATACAAACCGCATATAAATTAACTAAAGAATACGAGGAAAATAAAATTAAAAATGAAAAATTTTGGAGAAAAATGCAGCAAATTACTAATTCCTAAAATTTATCTTATATATATATAATAAATATGTCAACTACATTATTATTGATAATTATAGGACTGCTAATTATTATTTTTACACAGAGGTATTTGGAAAAATACTATGAAGACAATAATGATAATTATTATGCAGAATTAAAAATAAAAGTGTTAAAAAATAACGACTTGCCTATTATTTGGGTCTATGTACCGCATGAATATAATGCTAGACATTGGTGCAGTTTTGGCTCAAGGTCAAGTTGGGATGTTAATCAGCCCTATTTAAATTTAACTATAAAAAGTATAATAAAACATTGTGATTCTAATTTCAAAATCTGTTTAATAGATGATGATTCATTTGATAAATTACTACCGAATTGGAAAATAAATTTGAGCTACGTAGGGGAGCCTGTAGCAGGATATTTAAGGCAGCTAGGTATATTAAAATTGGTGTATAATTATGGAGGGATGGTAGTTCCAATATCTTTTTTATGCAAAAAAAATCTATTACCTCTTTACCAATTGGGAACAGCGAACAATAACATGTTTGTATGTGAAAACATAGATCGTAATGTAACATCAGTGCATTTTGATTACTATCCAGATATAAGATTTATGGGATCAAATCGTCCAAAAAATCCAATATTGGGTGAATTAATTGAATTTATTGAAAGGAAAGTGTCAGCAGACTATACAGCCCAGTTCGAATTTTTAGGAGAAATTAATAGATGGTGTAATAAAAGAATTAATAATAACCGCATGAATTTAATTCAAGGAACAATGATTGGTATAAAAACTATTGACAATGATCCGGTAGTTATTGAGGATTTGTTAGGAACTTATGAAATAAAATTGGATAGAAACATGTATGGAATTTTCATTCCAGCCGAAATGATTATTAACCGAAGGCACTATGAGTGGTTTGCTCGTAGTTCTCAAGCCCAAGTCCTTTCTGGAAACTTTATTCTAGCAAAATACTTTATTGAATCATTGGGGGATGTAAATATTGAAACTTTTGAAAATAAACCGGATTGGGTAAGCTTTTGGCGCGTTCCGTTACGTGCACCGGTTTGGGGATTAAAACCAAAATACCTGGGAAATTACGTACCTAAAGAAAAATATCCTTAACTAAAGGACAAAAAATTTTGTAAATTAAAAATTTTAAATTACAAAATTAGTGTTGTGGGTTACGTGCTCTATAATGAATGCATTCGGGGTTGCATTGGTATGGGCAGGTTGGAAGACACCTTACATATTTTGAGCAATTAGACCCATTTTCATCAGATTTAGGTGTTATCCCATCAGTGCAACATCCATAACGAGTTCCGGCGCAACCGCCTATAATGGGGGGATGAGTTTCAGGTTGAGGAGGAGTGTAAGGTTGGGGTTGGGGAGGTTGTTTTCCATCTTTACAAATATATTCATAATGCCCTGGAATTATAGAACCACACCTCCAATTATACTGGGGTCCTACCCAAACTTGATAACAATCTTGAGGGCAATTTGTATATTCCTTAATAGAAACATTACAAGGTAATGTTGAACAAGGTGTTACGCATACACAAGGATAGTTGTAACAATTATTACAATACATTTTTATAATTTATAATAATTTAATAATTTTTACTAAATAAATAATTTACCAACCGCAACCAGGGAGTGTAGGAATTTGACTAGAGTCAAGTATTACAGAACCAGGAGGCAAACAGCATGGATTATAACAATAAAGTGGCATAATGTTAGAAGGAATCATATCAGGGGGACATAAATTTTGGCAACATGGGTTGCATGGTAGTTGGCAAGGTGGGGGGCAAGGCATGTAGCAAGGGGGAGGACAAGGTGGAGGGCAGGGTTGAACGCAGGGATTATAACAACAAATAGTTCCTACAGAACACCCTTGGGAAACAACAGGTTGACAAGGATGAGGGCCAGGTCTGTTAACAGGGTAAGGAGGGCAACAATAACTCATTATACTAAAAGAAAATATAATTAAAATTGCAAAAAATTAAATTGTAGAATCATGGAAAATATAATAAACAATTTCATATTTACTTTTGAAGTACTTTATTTCTGATGTATATTCTATTTTCAAAAAATTGCATATTTGTCTTATTATTGTAAATAAATTATTTATAGTCAAAGTTTTTTTTAAATAATGCTTTTTGGAATTAAAATAAAAAGGTTCAATATCAGAAATAAATTTTTGAAAGTCCGCATCGTGAAGTTGTATAATTTTAAATGTTTCTTTATTTAAAATATATGGAGTACTTGATTTACAAATTTTATCTAAGAATTCAAATAATATAGAAGGAGAAAACTTTTGTTTAAAAATTTGCGAGCTCATATTATTATATACTATTAACCAATATTATTTTTTTTGAATAAATCAAATTGAACGCAGCGATTTATAAATTTTATTAACAAATATTACTAAATCTAACCTATTTTCGTAATGAATATAATAATTGGAAATGAATTGGCAAATAATAGGTATTATTTTTAATTTATATTTATCCTCTAATTCACTGCATTTTATAAATTCATAAAATGATTCAAAGATGTCAATATTTGAATATCCTAAATTTGGGATATTTAAAATGGACGCACATGCTTCTTCTAATTTTCCAATGTTAATAAAATCAAAAATGCTCTGGAACAATGAATCATTTATATCACAAGTCATTGATGTACACAAACTAGAAGTTATTTTAACATTTAATAATCTTAGCTTATCAAGAGAATTTATCAGTTTTCTAAAAGAGTTGTTGGATTTAAAAACAATAGACTTTATAATCATAGGATTTTGAATGTCTATTTTTTCCAAATTAATTATATGATTAGTGATATTTGAAAAATCCTCTTGTTTTGGAGAGGATAAAAAATGAGTAATAAATCTTGATTGTAATGCAGCTATAATTTTCTGCTGTACAACAGCGGATGCTATAAATAATACGTGTTTGCTATAGGAATCCATTAATGAACGCAATATATGTTGGGAGGAATCAGGTATTGTGTCTAAATTATCAATTACTAACAATTTCTTAAATTTGTGTAAATTATTGTTGGATTGGCAAAATAGTTTGATATCATTTTTAAAGAAATTAATCCCTTGTTCTTTACTTTGATTTATAAATAAAAAATTATTTTTTATATTGGTAATTTTAAAATAGGAAAAATAATCTTTTACAAATGCTTCTAAAAAAGTAGTTTTTCCATATCCCGAGTTTCCTATTAACAAAAAATTTACGTTATTAAATTCCATCATATTACGTAAAAAAATTTTGGATTCTTCTTGTCCATAAAAATCATTGATAGTATATGGTTTATATTTATTAATTAATAATTGGTTATCCATTCTCTTATTATGTAAGTTATTTTTAATATAAGATTATATGAATATATTAAAATATGAAAAATGAAAATTATTATGAAATACTAAATATTGAGAAGGATGCCTCACCCGATGAAATAAAGAAAGCCTATCGGAAACTTTCACTTAAATACCATCCGGATAAAAATCCAGATCCGCAATCATCACAAATGTTTCATAAAATCTCAGAAGCCTATGATATATTGTATGACAACCAGAAAAGACAGAATTATGATTTTCAACATAAGTTTTCCAAAACAACAATGCCTGGTCAGCAAGAATCAATAAATATGAATGATTTATTCCAAAATTTATTTGGAAACCAAAATGTAAACCTTTTCAATGATTCTGGATTATTTTGTGGAAACCATATTTTCAATCAATTACAAAAGCCTGTTCCTATAATAAAATCAATAAATGTAGATTTTAAAACAACATATTATAAACAAACTATCCCAGTTGAAATAGAAAGATCAATTGTGGATCAACATTCCAAAACATTTGAGAAAGAAAAGATTTATATTGAAATAGAGGAAGGAATTGATGAAGATGAATTAATAATAATTCGAGAAAAAGGGAATATTAATCACCTAAATATACAAGGAGACATTAAAATTTTTGTTAAAATAGAGAATAATACTGATTTTGTACGAAATGGATTAAATTTGGAATTACGTAAAAAAATTACTCTAAAAGATGCTTTATGTGGGTTCTCTTTTGAGATAAACCACATAAATGGTCGAATTTATAAAATAAAAAATGAAATTGGAAATATAATTGCGCCTAATTATACAAAAACGATTCCTAATCTGGGAATTAAACGTAAAGATCAATTGGGAGTCCTGAATATTAGTTTTGATATAATATTCCCCAACAATTTGCCTGTAGATAAATTAGCCAAAATTAAAGATATTTTGTGAATAATATTAAATAAAAACTTATATTCTAATTATTTTTTCCACACATACAAATATTCGTTATAATCATCAGGAGATTTTTGATTTTTGGGTTTACGCTTGTTTTTCAATAATATTTTATTAGTGGCTTTGCCAAATAATGGTATGCACACTGATTGGTATAAATCTTTTTGAACATTTAAAATATAATATCCGTGTTTTTTTAAATATTTATAGGTTTTGGAAAACAAAGGAATGTAAAACTTTTCATTCCATTGGTAGTAATCTTTTGGTTTCATATGCTCATAAATTTCTGTATTATAATAAGGGGGTGATGTAAAAACCATGTCATAATCTAACTTGGAATAATCTACTTTTAACGCATCACGGAATATCAGATGAATTTTAGTTTCAGTTCCTATTTCTTCTATAACTTCAACCATTTGTTGATAGGGAATTTTTAAAGATAAATTCGAATCGATGCCAATATAGTTTGGAATATTAGCTACACAAGCACCCACCAGTCGTCCTCCCCATCCCATAGTAAAATCCAACACAGAGAAAGGATTATATTTTTCAAATACTTCCAGGGCTGTTACTGGTTTAAATATTCCTATTGAACCACAATGTAGTTTGAAAACTCGGTAAATTGTTAGGTCTTTATCTTTGTCATTTTGGGAATCGATTAGTTTTTTTATATATGGTTTTTTATGATATTCTTTATCTTGTAAAAACTGGAAAAAGTTCAATCCTCGTTTACTTATTGTTTCCAGACGAGGTTCAAATGTAAAATAATCCACAAATTTATTCCCTATACGAGTTTCTGATCGTATATCGTTTACATTAATTTCTTGTAATTTTAAATAATCAATAATTGCATCGTCTTCACTTATATTTTTTAATCGTTTGGCAATTTCCTTCTTTTTGGAATTAGAAAATGAACTTCCTAATTTGTACTTATAAACATTATTTATACTCATCTAATATTTATAAATAAATTAAAAATGTGTAATAAAAAATATTTTTTAGAAAAATTCTACAGCGTTTAATGAATCGTTTGGATGTATTCCTAAACGTGGGTAAAATCTTCCACATCGAGAGGGAGGAGTGCATAAAGTTGCTAAGCGCAATTTTGCTCTTCTGTTAAATATGTTTGAAGGACCTACCCCCGATCCTGGTACATAGCTATTAAAAACATTAGATTGTCGTCCTCCTAAAAGTCCAAGCGGGAGAGTACGACGGGTACCGGATCCATTATTCCTCTTAAAGTTAAATCCACTTTTTCCATAATAAAATTGGCCGTTTCTGGGCATTCTATATACTTATTTTATATTATAAATCCTGGTCTACTATTTTATACTATATTCTACAATTAAATTAGGTAATCATTTTGGTTGGTAAATCTGCCGAAACTAGATAAATAGAATTTTCAGTAACGATAATAAAATCTTCTTTGTTTTTATAAAATGCTGAAAT
>Ga0209137_1002415_pt1 | contig 16500 bp, 11 predicted proteins | sample SaaInl5LU_22_DNA_FD_184642 | JGI IMG/M metagenome (GOLD analysis project Ga0209137, IMG submission 184642) | Marine microbial communities from expanding oxygen minimum zones in the Saanich Inlet - ESP_105LU_22_DNA (SPAdes) (version 2) | ecosystem: Environmental > Aquatic > Marine > Intertidal... | reverse complement strand
CACAGTCCACTAACTACGGTGTTATCGTAGCTGGTCAAGACGATGCTGTTGCTTCTGCTGAGCAGATCAACAAAGTTGAGAACTACCGTGACCCAGACAGCTTTGCTGACATCGTGCGTGGTATGCACCTCTATGGCCGCAAGATTCTGCGCCCAGAGGCACTCCTCACAGCACGTTACAACGCTGCTTAAGCTTATGTAGTCTATTGGGCTGGTCTCTTTTGAGGCTGGCCCTTTAGCTCTTTTAACCTACGAGGATTCCAATAATGGCTATCACAACAGCAATGTGTACAAGCTTTAAGTCGGAACTATTGGGTGGTACTCATGATTTGGATACTCACTCTATTAAACTGGCATTGATTAAAGCTACACCGACAGGCACATACGGTGCTGCTACTACTAACTACTCTGATGTAACTGGTAACTCTGACGAAGCTACAGGTACGGGTTACACAACAGGTGGTCAAGTTCTAGACAGTGTAACTATCTCAACAGACGGTACTACAGCTATCGTTGATATTGCAGATGAGGTATTTACTTCTTCTACTATTTCTGCAGATGGTTGTATTATCTATAATGCTTCTGCTTCCAATGCTGCTATTGCAGTTATTGACTTTGGTGGTACTAAGACATCTACAAATGGTGACTACACTATTCAGTTCCCTGCTGCAGACGCTTCAAACGCTATCATCCGTATCGCTTAATAGGAGCATAGACTATGGCTCTAGTAGTTAAAGACAGAGTAAAACAAACAACCACTACTACTGGTACGGGTACACTTACCCTTAACGGTACACTAGATGGCTTTCAGACTTTTGCTGCTGCTCTGTCTGATGGTGATACTACGTATTACGCTTTACTAGAGCCGAGCACTAATAACTGGGAAGTCGGGCTTGGAACGTGGACAGAAGGTTCATCACTCCTTGCCCGTACTACCGTTTTAGCAAGTTCTAACTCAGGCAGTGCCGTTAACCTTACAGCACAGGCTGAAGTGTTTATTACGCAACCTGCTAGTAAAGCTGCATTCTTTAATGCTGACGGTGATCTTGAGCTTACTCGTGATCCTCAGACTGCATTACAAGCTGCAACAAAACAGTACGTTGACACGATTGCTGCCGCTGGTATTCACTACCACGATCCAGTACGTGTAGAACATCCTAGTAACCTGAATGCTACATATAACAACGGTACAGCAGGTGTAGGTGCTACACTCACTAATGCAGGAACAAATGCCGCACTAGTCCTTGACGATGTGAGCATGACATCAGGTGATCGTGTACTTGTAGCTAATCAAACAGATCAAACACAGAATGGTGTATACACAGTAACAACAGTGGGTGATGGCTCTACTGCGTGGGTGCTTACACGTTCTACAGATACAGATAGTGCAGGTCCATCTGACCCTAATGCCTTCGGCAAGGGTGATGCGTTCTTTATCAAAGAAGGTACAAATAATGCAGGCCACCTAGATGTTCTTACAACTGCAGGCACGATTACGTTTGGTACAACTAACATTGTATTTGCTGAAGTTGCTGAGACATCTATCTACTCTGCAGGTAATGGTGTAACACTTACAGGCACAGTCTTTGCTGCTGATGCAGGTACAGGTGTTACTGTAAATGGTTCTGGCATTAACATTGGTCAGGCTGTAGAGACAACCTCTGATGTAACATTTAATAGTGTGGCAGCAGCCCTAACGGGTAACGTGTCAGGTAATGTCACTGGTGATGTAACAGGTAATGCTGATACTGCTACTGCTCTTGAGACAGCACGTAACATTGGCGGTGTATCATTTGATGGTACATCAAGCATTAACTTGCCCGGTGTTAACACTACAGGCAACCAAGACACATCAGGCAATGCAGCTACTGCAACAGCTTGGGCAACAGGACGTACTATCAGCTTGACAGGTGATGTCACTGGTAGTGTTACTGGCGTTAACGGTACAGGTAATGCCTCTATTGCAACTACTATCCAGCCTAACTCTGTAGCACTTGGCACTGACACTACAGGTAACTACGTAGCAACAGTTACATCAGGTAACTACTTGACGGGTGGTACGTCAGGTGAGGGTTCCACACCTACGCTTAACGTAGATGCCACACCAAATAACACAGCATCTAAAGTTGTAGCCCGTGATGCGTCAGGTAACTTTAGTGCAGGTACTATTACTGCTGCCCTTAGTGGTAACGCTACTACTGCATCTTCCTTGGCTACAGCACGTAACATTGCTGTAACAGGTGCTGTAACAGGTAATGCTAACTTTGATGGTTCTGGCAATATCAGCATCAGCACCACTGCTACGTCTGATCCTACAGTCACACTGACAGGCGCTGTTACTGGCTCTGGCACAATGACCAACCTTGGTAACGTGTCTATTGCAACAACAGCAACTGCTGATCCTACGTTGACGCTTTCAGGCGATGCGTCAGGTTCTGCTACATTCACTAATCTTGGCAATGCTACTCTTAATGTTACTGTAGCAGATGATAGTCATACGCACGATGGTCGTTACTACACTGAGAGTGAAGCTGATAGCCGCTTTGCCAAAGGGCAAGTGTCAATAGGCGGCACTAGCGCAGATTCGCTAAGTGTTCAAGGTTTTTATGGCAACAGCAGTCAATCTAGCAATCAACCGATTGACAATAACGCTGGCACAATCATCCACATGCGGGGTAGTGACGGAAACTACAAAAGCCAGCTATTCTCATACAGTGACGGTGGTAGACTTTACCTAAGAGGTAAGCATGGCAGTTCTGCCTCTTGGTCTACTTGGCAACGTCTTTTTGCTGAAGACTACCACCCTAACGCAGACAAGTGGACCACAGCACGTACACTCTCACTAACAGGTGACGCATCAGGTTCTACATCTTGGGATGGCTCTGGTAATGCTTCTATTAGTGTTACTGTGGCAGATAACAGTCACACTCACACCTCTCTTAATAGTGTAAACTTTAACAATGGCGCTCTAACAAACGTAAATAACTTAACATTTAATGATCCTGGGCCTAACGAGGGTCTAGAATGGATTGGAGGCAGTGGCTGGAAGATTTATGAAAGCCCTGACGACTTAACTACAAACGCAGGCGGTAACTTGCAGTTTGTACAGGGTACGACACGTGAGATGACCCTTAATACAGCAGGTAGCTTGTATACTGCTGCGCAAGGTACGTTGTGGGGTTCCTCAAACGATGGCTCTGGTTCGGGCCTAGATGCTGATACGGTAGATGGTATTCAGGCAAGCAGCTTCTTGCGTGTTGATCAAAGTGCCACGATTCCTGATGGAGTAAGACACACGTATGAGTCAGGCGGAAATATTGCAACCGCTACTGCCTACCAATCTTCGTTAGAAGTCTTCAATAATGGCACAGGTACAGATGCCTTCATGTCTTTCCATGTTGGCGGTGATTATGCAGCTTATTTTGGCTTAGATGGTGGGCTTAATGACTTAGCATTTGGTGGCTGGAGTAGAGGCGCAGCATCATTTCGGGTATGGCACCAAGGCAATGACGGTTCTGGTTCTGGCCTAGATGCTGATTTACTGGATAGTTTTAATTCAAGCCAAAGCGAAAGCGGCAATACTGTAGCGGTTCGCAACCCTAGTGGCTACCTGTTCTCCAGCTACTTTAACGGCTCTGGTACATTTAGTACAACTGGCGCTACTTCTGGCATGGCTCGTTTTACTGGTACTAATGGTACAGATACCTATGGTCGTTCTTATACGGCGCAGGCTGCAGCTACTGCGCTGTCTGGCTCTACAATGAACATCAGCGGTACTGCCACAAACATTACGCAGTACACAATTAACCAGAGTGTCGGGAGCGGCAACAGTCCTTCGTTTGCTGGCCTAAACATCAACGGCAACCTCAACGCTGTAGATCACATATACCTTGCAGGTAGCCTTTACCATGAAGGCGATACAAACACGTATTTAGGCTTTGGCACAGACACTGTGTATTTAGCGTCAGGCGGTATTGACAGGGTCATAGTAGACAATGCTGGTGTACGTTTAGGAGACAGTGGCAACGGCTACTTCCAGCCTGTCTCTGGCAGCTACGGCTCTGTGCAGATTGACGGTGGTGCTCATGGTGGCTGGGAGGGCTACAGCATTGGTGGTCGTGCCGTGTTTATGCACGATAACTCCGCCACTATGGGCCTGTTTGATGACGTTAATAATCAGTGGGGTCTCACATATTCGTTTAATGGCGCAGTCAATCTATATTACAACGGTTCATCCAAGCTAGACACACTTAGCAACGGTGTTTCTATAAACGGCAACTTGTACACTGATGGCTCCAATGCAGAAGATTATGATGCACTCTCAGGCACATCTGTAACATGTAACGTAGACAACGCTGGTGCATTTAGCCTGACTATGACAGGCAACACCACATTTACTTTCAGTGGAGCAGATAGCGGTTGGTCAATGGGCTTCATCCTTCAGCTCACAGGCAACGGTGGCACAGTCACATGGCCTAGCTCAGTTAAGTGGGCAGGTGGTACAGCCCCAGATGCCCCTGCTTCAGGTGAGACAGATATTCTAGTCTTCCATACACGTGATGGTGGTACGAACTGGTATGGTGTACTCTCAAGTGATGCTGCTGCATAAGGAGTAAAGCATGGCCTACTCAACTAATCCTTTCTCCGTATCTGCCTTTGGTGAAAGCTATGAGCAGGCCAGCCCTACGGTTTTACTCACTGGTGTTGTAGGCACAGGTGCAATAGACACAGGCGTTGACGTTAGCTCACGTACTACTGTTGATATTACAGGTACACAGGGTGATGGTGCTATTGGTGCACCCACACTAGAAGCAGACGCTATTACAGGTGTAGTTACTGGGGTTTCTGCTACAGGTAGCATTGATACTGTTGTTGTTATTAGTGAGGCTGTTGTAGTACCTGCAGCCGCTGCGGCTACAACAAGTCTAAACACAGTAGATGTTACTACTGAAGTAAACTACACAGTCGCAGGTCTATCAGCTACAGCATTAACTGGTACTGCAGTGGTTGAGGCTAAAGCAGTTCTTACTGCCGTAGGTGTGGCTTCTACAGGATCAACAAACGCTGTAACTATCGTAGCTAAAGCAGTAATAGTGCCTACAGGCGTAGAGGGTGACATCCTTACAGATGATCCTCTAGTGACAGGCGATGAAATTATCGTTGATGCAGAGGCTGTAATCACTCTTAGCAGTAGTAGCGTTACCACATTTATTGGTGTGCCCTCTATTACAGCCAACGCTAATGTAGTACCTACAGGTATTGAAGCAGAGGGTGATACAGGTGGTATTACTGTAGAGGCGGATGCTACTACGGCAGTCACAGGGATAGCTGGTACAGTAGCCACTGGTAATGTAAACGCTACAGCAGAAGCAGTGATTATACCTGCGACTGTAGTAGGAAGTGTAACTATTGGTTCACTTACTGTCACCACAGTTCAATTTGACTATGAGGCTGTTAAAGATAGCTACAGCAGACTTCGTACCGACTATGTACGTGAAGCAGGCATGGGAAGTCGTACAGTATACGTAGAAGCACAAACGTCTTCTTATAGAACAGCTTACGCTATAGCAGCTTAAAGGATAAACTAGATGTCAATGAAATGGCCCAACAAAGACCCTGATGAAGTGCTAGACTATAGCATTGACTGGTCACGCTTCCTTGGTACTGCAACTATCGCAGACTACACATGGTTTGTAGAAGATGCTGATGGTGTTAAGACCCAGCTTACTCCTAGTGGCCCTCTAGTGAATGGCATTCAACTTATCTCTGCTACATCTACAAACACTGTTACAACAGCATACATTGGCTCAGGTACTAACAACGTCATGTATAAGTTTACGTGTCAGATTAGCGACTCAAATGGACTAGTAGTAGAGCGCAGTGTACGCCTGCGTGTAAGGAATAAATAATGGCATATAACTTTCTTGGTCTTGTTAATGACGTTAACCGTAGACTTAATGAAGTAGAGCTTACAAGTTCTAACTTCGCTAACGCTACAGGCTTTTATAGTACAGCTAAGGATGCAATAAATAGTGCTATCCGACATATTAATCATGAAGAGTTTTACTGGCCTTGGAACCATGTAGAAGAGGAAGACACTCTTACTGCAGGTACAATCCGTTATGGCTATCCATATGACGCTAAAACGATTGACATGGATAGCTTCCGCATCAAGCGTGATGATAGTCTCAACACAGGTACAGTAAAACTAAAGAACCTTAACTATAAAGAATACCTTGACAAGTATATTGATTATGAGTATAACTCTAGTCAAGATATGCAAAATGTACCTTCCTTTGTTGTACGTGCGCCAAGTCAAGAGTTTATCCTAGTTCCTACACCTGATAAGGCTTATGAGTTAGTCTACGAGTACTACCGCAATCCTGTAGAGCTAGAGTTGTTTGACGATGTACCTAGCGTTCCTATAGAGTTCAAGCACATCATTGTTGACGGTGCTATGTTCTACGCTTATCAGTTCCGCGCAGATACACAGGCTGCACAGATCTCACAGTCTAAGTTTGAGACAGGTATTAAGTATATGCGCAGTTTGTATATTAACCACTACGACTATGTACGATCTACTGTTATTTCACATCCACGTTCTAGCCTGAGAGCTTTATAATAATGGCTACACAGTGGCAAACATTTCCTGTGCCTTTTACTGGGGGGTTGATTACAAACATCAGCCCTCTCCAGCAAGGTATTAATAATGTAGGATCTGCATTTCAACTGCAGAACTTTGAGCCTTCCCTAGATGGTGGTTACCGTAAGGTAGCAGGCTATACAAAGTTTATTGATGCTGAGCTTCCTGGCTCTGGTGTAGTACAGGCTCTAGCGTTAATACAAGAAGACAATAACGAGAAAGTCATTGCTGCACGTAGTGGTGTGTATTACATAGCTAACGGTATTGATGCTACACCTACATGGACTTCTCTTGCTACAGCATCTAACACTACCTTCTCTAAGGTAAGACAAACACGTTACAACTTCAATAATGTATATCAGATATGCTTTGTAGATGGTGTAAACTTCCCTGCATACTTTGATCGTACAGCAGGTACATTGACGTACCTTACAAGTTCAGCAACTAATGATGCTGTAGAGGGCGCTAGTCATGTTTGTACTTTTAAGAGTACTCTTTTCTTTGGTGTAGGTACAGAGCTAGTCTTTACAGCGCCATACAGTGCTGATGACTTATCTCCTGCTAATGGTGCTGGTAGTATTAGTATTGGCTCAGAGATTACTGGTTTGATTGTCTTTCGTGACCAGCTTATAGTTTTTGCTGTAGACAAGATTATGCGTATCACAGGTACTAGTGCTGCAGACTTCACTATGAGTGCGGTAACAGAAGACTTGGGTTGCTTGAGTGCTGATACTATTCAAGAGGTTGGCGCAGATATTATGTTCCTTGGCCCGGACGGTTTACGTACACTGAGTTCTACAGATCGTATCGGTGACTTTGGCATTGATGTTGCATCTAAGAATATCAGACCTACCGTTACTAAACTACAAGACTACGCTGCTAGTTTTAGTAGTACTGTTATTCGTAGTAAAGCTCAGTACAGACTGTTTGCTTATGTAGACAGTGAACGGGATAATGTTGCTAAGGGTGTACTGGGTACTAAGTTTATTGACCAGGGTGGGCAGGGCTTTCAGTGGGCAGAGCTTAAAGGTTTTAAAGTATACATAGCTGACTCTCAGTTTATTGGCGAGGATGAGTATCGTGTCTTCGCTAATAATGATGGGTATGTGTACAGCTTGGACACAGGTACTAACAGAGATGGCGCTGCTATTGACGCTATCTATGAATCACCCTACATGCCTATTAATGACCCGCAAGTACGTAAGACTTTCTACAAGTTAGACTTATACATTAAGCCTTTTGGCAGTATTAACATTACAGCAGGTATTAAGTTTAACCAAGGTCGTGCAGGGTATATTCAGCCTGCTACGTTTCAGATCGTACAAGCAGGCGGTGGTACAGGTATCTATGGAGATAACGTCTCTATCTATGGCACTGCTGTGTTTGGTGCGCCTAGAACGCAGAGTTATATTAATCAGGTGATTGGTTCTGGTGAGACAGTAGCGATACGAATCGAAGATAATAGTGCTGATGCAGCATTCTTATTAGACACAGCACTCTTTGAGTTTGCTACAGATGATAGACAGTAAGGAAAACTGATATGGCAGGTTATACACGCCAAGACTTAGCTAACAACATCTCTAACGGCAACGTCATTGATGCTGATGATCTTGACAATGAGTTCAACGCTATTGATGCAGCGTTTAATAATACTACAGGTCACACACATGACGGTACTGCTGAGAACGGCTCTCCTATCACTGTCATCGGCCCTGTGCAAGACATTGTGGCTACTTCCACCCTGCTTCGCCCTAAGACAACCAACGTGGTCAGCTTGGGTACAGATGCTTTGCGCTACAAAGACTTGTTCCTTGAAGGTAATGCTGATGTAGACGGTACGCTTAACGCAGAAGGCGCTGCTACACTGCAGAGCACTCTTAACGTAACTAGTAACGCTACTATTGGTGGTAACCTCACTGTAACAGGCAATGCTACTATTGCAGGTAATACGACACTAGGTAATGCTGCTACAGATACAGTCTCCTTTGCTGCTGACGTAACTTCAAACATTATACCTAGTGTAGATGATACGTATGACTTGGGTGCTGTAGGCAGTGAGTGGCGTAATCTATACATTGATGGTACAGCTAACATTGACACTGCTGCTGTTGATACAGCTAACGTAGGTACTCTTGCTGTATCAAATAATGCTACGGTAACAGGAAGTCTTACTGTAACGGGTGGCATTAATGCTACAGTAACAGGTACTGCATCTACAGCAGATACACTAACCACAGCACGTACTATTGCTTTAGCCGGTGACGTAGCAGGTGCAGCTAACTTTGATGGTTCATCTAATATCACTATTACTACAGTTATTGCTGATGATAGCCACAACCACACTATTGCTAACATTGACGGTCTGCAGGCTGAGTTAGACTCTAAGTCTGCTACCTTGAGTGCCTTAGGTGTTACATCAAACATAGCAGAACTAAACATCCTAGACGGTGTTATTGCTACAACTGCTGAACTAAACATCCTAGACGGTGTTACTGCTACAACAGCAGAACTAAACACGCTTGATGGTATCACTGCTTCAACAGCAGAACTGAACACACTAGACGGTATCACTGCTTCAACAGCAGAGTTAAACTTTGTAGATGGTGTAACATCTAACATCCAGACACAGCTTGACGGTAAACTTACAAGCTTTTCACTAGAAACTTACACTGGTGATGTTGACATTGATGGTGAACTTATAGTATCATCCTATAATGAAACATACCAAGCTGTTTCTTCATCAGGCGGTAGCACAACGATTAACTGTGAGGCAGGTAATGTCTTTAGTCACACACTAAGTGAGAGCACTACGTTCACCTTTAGCAATCCACCTGCAAGCGGTACAGCATATGGCTTTTCATTGAAGATTACACAGGATGCTAGTGCTAGTGGTTATACTGTTACGTGGCCCACAAGTGTGGATTGGCCTGCTTCTGATAAGTATGCAGCATCTGGTGCGCCTCAACTAACTAGCACTGCATCCGCTGAGGACCAGTTTGTGTTCTACACTTATAATGGTGGGACAACGTGGTACGGCTTTGTAGTAGGGTTAAACTTAGGGTAATAACAAATGAGCAATATTAAAAAGCTAATGATGTCTAGTGCTGCTGGTGGCGATGCACTTGATGTGGATGATGTGTTCAGCACTTATTTGTATAAGGGGAATGATGCGTCACGAGGGATTACTAACGGGCTGGCCTTGGGTGATTCCTACGTAGGTACAAGTACGCAGTTTCACGGCTCTGACGGATACTTATCTACTTCATCAAGTATGTCTGGCGCAACTAACAGTAAGACCTTTACCTTCAGTATGTGGGTTAAGGTTCCTGCAAGTGCTTACTCAACCTTTACACAGATTTATACGGCTAGAACAAGCAGTAACAACCAAGAGATTGTGTCGTTCATACAATCTGGCGGTCTCTTCAATTTAAGTTTTAATAACCCTGCCGCATTTGGTAATGGTATTGTTAGGCTGTGGTTTCCTACAAGTAATATTCCGCAAGATACATGGACACATATTCTATACAGTGCTGATACCTCAAACAGCAGTAATAGACATTTATACATAAATGATACATCTGTCAGTCCAACATACGGACAATACAACAACTATACTGTTTTATTTGGAGATTCAAATGAATACTATGTAGGTGCGGCAAACTCGTCCTTTCATAATTACTACGGCCACGCTGCTCATATATACAATGATACGACATATCGTGATCTTTCTACTACATCCAATCGCCGTATCTTTATTGATAGTAATGGTGGCTCTACTGCACCATCTTCTTTAAGCGCATTAAACCCGTTTATATATTTACCCCTAACCGGAGACTACTCCATAGGGGCTAACATAGGTACAGGTGGAAACTTTACATCTAATGGTTCTCCTACGATTGAGCAGACGGGTACTAGGTATGAAGCTGGCTATGGCGAAGGTGGTTTGGTTTGGATTAAAAGCAGAAGTTCTACGAGAGAACACAGCCTTTATGATACTGAAAGAGGCGTAGAAAAACTACTAAAAACAAACTCAAACGGCCAAGAGCAAAATACTTCTGGGGGATTAACTGCTTTTAACAGTGATGGTTTTTCTCTTGGAACTTATGCAGATATAAACGGCTCTGCTTACGGAAATTTCGCCTCGTGGACATTTCGTAAGGCCCCTAAGTTCTTTGATGTGGTGACTTATACTGGGGATGGTACTACTGGTAGGCAGATTAGTCACAACCTTGCTGGTGAAGTGGGAACGCTTATCATTAAGAAGACAAGCGCCGCAGGTTCATGGATTGTTTATCACCGATCATTAGGAACATCTAAATACATGGCATTGGAATCTACTAGCCAAGCCCTTAACTTTAGTGCGGTTAACACAGTAACTTCAACTTACTTTGTATCTAACAATCAGAACGCCTCTGGCGCAACATACGTAGCCTACCTATTCGCCCACAACGACGGTGACGGTGGGTTCGGCCCTGATGCTGACCAAGACATTATCAAGTGTGGTTCGTTTACCTTTCCTTCTTCGGGTGACGTTGAGATTGACTTAGGGTTTGAACCTCAGTGGGTAATAACTAAACGGGTAGATGGCTCAGGTCCTTGGTGGATAGCTGATAACATGCGTGGATGGACCGCTCAGCTGACAGGTAGTACATTATCTAGCCAAACAGGTGGTAATCTACAGGCACTTTTTGCTGACACTTCAAGTGCAGAAGTGGAATACGAGTATGGCGGTTTAACATCTACTGGTTTCAAGTGGGCCTCTAATTTTAACGCAGGTACAGGTAACACAAAATACATCTACATGGCAATCCGCCGTGGCTCTCTGTTCCCGCCTGAGAGTGCGAGTGAGGTGTTCCAACCGAATCTTGCTGATGCTGGTCCTGCACCTGCTAGCCCACCAACATGGTATGCTGGTTTCTCACCAGATTTTGGTATAGTGACCCAAGGTCTGTCTGGTAATAATACCCAGTTTTTCGTATCAAGGTTGACTCAAGGTAGGATTATGTATAGTGATTCAACCGCCGCTGAATTTGCTGATACTAACTGGGCCGAGTTTGATAACATGACTGGTATTGGAAAGTTAGGAGTTAATACTAATGATTGGCTTGGTAGTATGTGGAAACGTGCGCCCGGCTTCTTTGATGTCGTAACTATCTCGGGAAATGGTGGTTATACTGAGACTAGTCACAACCATAATCTTGGTGTTGTCCCTGAAATGATTATTGGAAAGCAAAGAACGTCAGGCAATCACTGGTGGGTCTATCATAAAGACATCAGCCCAGACCCAATACGACTAAACAATAATTATGCGGCTGAAGATTTTGGGACAGTCAGCCGTAGCTTCAAACCTTGGACGAATTCAAGCAGCTATGCTCCGACAGAAACGACATTCAATACCTATGGCGCTGGATTTAACGAAAGTAGCAGTGAGAAATTCATATGTTATCTCTTCGCAAGCCTAGCTGGCATATCCAAGGTCGGAAGCTACACGGGTAACGGCTCAAGTCAAACTATCAACTGTGGGTTTAGTGCAGGCGCTAGTTTCATCCTTGTTAAGCGCACAGACAGCACGGGCGACTGGTATATGCACGATGCTGCTCAAGGTATTATTGCTGGCAATGACCCATACGTGAGATTGAATACTAATAATGCTCAAATTACAACCGTTGATAATGTTGACCCTGCAAACAGCGGCTTCATTGTTAATCAGGTAAGCGCCACAAACATCAACGTCTCTGGAGCTTCCTACATCTTCTACGCAGTCGCATAACCGCATACGCAATATAATCAAGGTCATACAAGGAGTATCAACTAATGACTGAATATCGTGATCGCACAACTGGTGAGTTAAAATCTCAAGGCCAGTTACGCAAAGAAAACCCTAACATGTCCATGCCTAAAGTGTGGACTAGCAATGTGTTTGACGCACTCAATGTAGACCCTGTTCTACGTGCTCCTAAACCTACAGATGGCATTGGTGCATACCAATCAGTGCGCCGCAATGGTGTAGTACAGGATGCACTAAACAACTGGGTTGAGGCATGGCAGATAGCTGACATGTTTGCTGACACAACAGTAGATGGTGTAACAACCACCAAGGCTGAACATGAGGCAGCATACCAGCAACAGCTAGACGATAGTGCAGCAGAACGTAACCGCACACAGCGTGATCGTTTGATTGCTGAAACTGACTGGTGGGCATTATCTGACTTGACTATGACAGCTGAACAAACAGCATATCGCCAAGCATTGCGTGACATCACAAGCCACGCCAACTGGCCTCACTTAGATGCGGCTGACTGGCCTACTAAACCATAGGGCGTAGGTTATGTCTGACATTAAGTTAACTACAGAAGAGCTAGAAGATATGCTAGATCGTTCAGCTAAGCGTGGTGCTAAGTTAGTCCTGCGTGAGCTTGGCTTGCATGATGAAACAGCTGCTGTAGACATTCGTGAGATCCGTGGCTTGCTTGAAACATGGCGTCAGACACGTCAAAGCATATGGAATACCTTCATAAAGATAACAACCATTGCTGTGTTTACCTTCATCGGGGCTGCAATCTGGATGAAACTAGGTAATTAATAAGGACTATTATAATGGCTAAACGATTTGGTGGGTTTACACCTGAACAGATGGGTAAGATTATACCTGAGATGCAGGGTATGCAGGCTGATGAGCAGGCTAAGTTCTTAGCATCACAGCCTGGTGCTGCAGCACGTGTAGGTAAGATGGCTGAACTAGCGCAGAAGCGTATTGGTATGTCTCCTAGTGGTTATGCTGTTGGCGGAACTGCAACACTTGCTACACAATCTGTACAAACGCCTGCTGGTACTACATATAAGAACACGTATACAGGCGGTGTAGGTGCAAAGCCATCTCACTCTACAGATAATGACCCGCCAGCCAACACACCTAATACTACTGGTGGGTTTGATACGGTTCAGTCTACTACTGTTCAACCTACTGGTGTGCAGCCCTCTACTAGCTATACACCTATAGAAGGTCTACCTACTGCACCTGAGGGTATAACAGAAGCTGACTACGCACCTTTTAGGTCGCAGATAGCAGGCGGTACTGAGAGTAATGTTACAGGCATAGACGCTATGTTTGCTACAGGTAACCTACCAGAGAACCCTACCGACTATGAAATAACTGGTAGTAGCAGAAACTGGACTATTACGTATGCTGATGGAACTACACTAAAGTCTCCCTACAACAAACGTGCAAGCATAGAGAATGAAGCAGCTAATATAGCTAATGTTATACAGCAGTATAAAGAGTCTGACCCCTACAAAGCCAATGTTGCTGCTCAAGAGCAGTACACTCAACAGCTAGACATGTACAGACAAGGACAGTATGCGCAAGCAGGCGAAGCACTTACTGATGTAGGCGCTTCACTAGACACCGCACAGACTGCTGTATCTCAAGAGCAGGGTACATTAAACTCCCTGCAACAACAGCTGTCTAACCTTCCTGCTGATGACCCTCAACGTGAAGTAATGCAGAAGCTCGTAGACGATCAACAGATCAAAGTTACTCAAGCTAAAGCTAATCTATCACAGGCTAGTGCAAATGTAGCACGTATAGGTACACCTAGCACAACAGAACTACAGGCTGCTGCTATTACAGATCCTATGTCTATGACTACCAAGGCTGATGTAGCCCTTACCTCTGAGGCACAAAAGGCTGAGGGTATGATTGCTGAGGGTACAGGTCAGGCTGCTGCAGTGGCTGATACTGCTGCACAGACAGAGGCTGACATAGCTGCTAATGTACCTCTAGCAAAAGAGTTTGAAGCTGCAGGTATGACACCTAAAGAGGCTGCTGCTGAAGTAGCTAATGTCATGTCTAAGCTTACTGCTGTAACTGGTAAGCCTAGCGCAGAAGCATTAGCAGAAGCAGCTACTATGAGTCCACAGCAACTAGCACAGTTGGGCTTAAGCGTAGAGCAACTAGATAGAGCACAACGTGTAGAGCGTGTAGCACCTCTAGAAGTCACACCAGAGATGAAAGTAACTAGTGCTGTAGACTTTGAACGTGCTAAAGCTGAGACTAACTTTGCTGCTGCTACAGGAGTGCCATCTACTGAGGCTACTGTACAGGGACAGCTTACAGGTCTGCTAGAACAGTTTGAGGGTGGTGAGACACCAGCATGGGCTGCAGGCGCTATGAGGGCTGCTACAGCTACACTAGCTGCTCGTGGGCTAGGTGCATCAAGCATGGCTGGACAGGCTATTGTACAGGCTGCTATGGAGTCTGCACTACCTATTGCACAGATGGATGCACAGACACGTGCAAGCTTTGAAGCACAGAACTTGTCTAACCGTCAACAGGCTGCTATGTTTGCTGCAGAGCAACGCTCTAAGTTCTTGGGTATAGAGTTTGACCAAGAGTTCCAGTCACGTGTACAGAATGCTGCACGTATCGCTGATGTAGCACGTATCAACTTCACAGCTGAGCAACAGGTTGCACTAGAGAATGCACGTATGGCTCAGACTGTAGACATTGCTAACCTCGATGCTAAGAACGCTAAGGTAATGGCAGATGCTGCAGCTATGTCGCAGTTAGACTTGACTAACCTTAACAACAGGCAGCAAGCTAACGTACAACGTGCTCAAGCATTCCTTGACTTTGATATGTCTAGCATGAGTAACCAACAGCAAGTGGCTATGTTTAAAGCGCAGAGCCTAGCTAGTGTATATACATCTGATACTGCAGCAGCTAATGCCGCACGTCAGTTCAACGCTTCTAGTTCTGATCAGGTTGATATGTTCTTCTCTAACTTACAGAATAACATTAACCAGTTTAACAATGATCAGTACAACGCTATGGAGAAGTTTAACGCAGGTGAAGCGAATGCGCTTAGCCAGTTCAACTCTGCTCAACAGAATGCCCGTGATCAGTTTAATGCTAGTAACCAGCTAGTTGTAGCTCAGGCTAACGCACAGTGGTCACAGGCTATTACTACCATGGATAATGCTGCACAGAACCAAGCAAACCGTGATGCTGCAATAGCAGCTAATAACTTTACTACAACAGGGTATAACAATGCTATACAGCGTGAGCGTGATACTCTGGCTTGGGCTTGGCAGTCTGCAGAGAATGCTAGTGATAGGGATGCTAAGATTGCTGTAGCTAAGATAGAAGAGAACGCAAAGGATGATGGTTCTTCGGCTCTTAGTGCTGCTGCAGGTACGTTCATGGGTGCTATTGCTTCTAATGCTGCCGACATCATGTTTGGTAAATAAGGATAAAGACATGCCCAATTATAACACACAAGGTATTACAAGTTCTGCAGGTAGTGACCCTCGTAACTTAGGTGGCTCAGAAGGTTACGGTAACCCAACCGCTTCTACCTCATCGGGTATTATGAGTAGTACAGCTAACCCTACAGCTAACGATGATAATAAGGATGAACCAGGCTTCTTTGAGAGCATTGCTAAACTGTTCTCTGGTGCTGGTGCAGACTTACCTAGTGATAAAAGTGATGATGATGGCGACTCAGGCATATCCTTCTACGATAGCCCTATGTTTGCACCCTATGATGGCGGCTCTGATAATGACACTACACCACAGGGAGGTCTCCCGTTTGAGACTACAGCAGCAGATCGTGCCTTGTATGAAGCTCTAGGCGTAGACGTACCAGAGGTTTACAAAGGTAAGATGCCAGAAGAAGAGCCTGAGCCTAACTTTGATATGGATGTGCTGCAGAAAGCATTACAGCCTGAGCCTATCACTGTAGAAGAGATTGAAGTTAAGGCTGGTGACACTCTCACTGCCATTGCAGAAGAGAAGGGTCTACCTGTACAGGCTGTCATTGATGCTAATCCACAGATCAAGAACCCTGACTTGATTCG
>Ga0209137_1002412_pt1 | contig 16514 bp, 11 predicted proteins | sample SaaInl5LU_22_DNA_FD_184642 | JGI IMG/M metagenome (GOLD analysis project Ga0209137, IMG submission 184642) | Marine microbial communities from expanding oxygen minimum zones in the Saanich Inlet - ESP_105LU_22_DNA (SPAdes) (version 2) | ecosystem: Environmental > Aquatic > Marine > Intertidal... | reverse complement strand
CATTCCTTGTTTCTTAAACCAATATGTAAAGAACTTTTCTTCTATTTCCTATCTCTCGATCGGGCGGCAAATGTACAATGAATTGTGACACCTGCAACAACTAATCTGAAAAAGATTTTGTTGTGATTTCATCCGGTTTTATAAAAGAGCGTGCTTCTTTCAAAGCGGCTGCAAATGTATGTGTCTTTTGGACATTTACAAGGGGTGTGCAGAGATATTTTTCTACTTTTTTAACTCCGCCTTGATTATCAAGGAGTTGTCAAAGAGACTGAAATGATTTTTCCCTTCATCACACGATGAGCAGTGGTCGCAAAGTCGAAAATATACGGGCTTAGATCGTCTGGAGAGATGGGTGCGTCGTATCCTGGAAAGGCTTCTTGGAGCATTTCTGTTTGAACTGCACCGAGCGCAAGGCAGTTAAAAGCCAATTTTGTGTCTTGAAATTCTGCTTGTAGACATTCCGTTAGGATGGACAAGGCACCCTTGGAAGAACTGTATGCGGTCAGTCCTGGGAATTTCACGGATCCCTGAACACCTCCGACGGAACTTATATTGATGACATGTGTATCTTGACGGAATTGGTCGCGAAGAAGATTGATAAGCTGGAAAGGACCAAAAACATTGATTCCATAGATGCGCTGTAAATCTTCATTAGAGATATCCGCCATTGGTTTGTTGATTAACGCACCTGCATTATTGATCAAAACATCCACAGGAAGTTCTGGTAGGTCGTCTTTTGAAAATGACAATAGATCAAAAGATACCAAAGTGAGTCGCTCTGAATATGCTTCCTTGAGCTCTTGTAGCGGATCTGTATTGCGCGTAAGAACGACGACGTGCCAGCCGTTAGATAAAAATTCTTGTGCTGTGGAAAGACCGATGCCCCGAGAGGCACCTGTGATCCATGCGTATTTGGGAGTTGTGGATTGCATGAGGTAAGAATTGGTTGTTTGTTCGAATTGGAATAAAAAACGGCCCAACATATAGATGAAGGGCCGCTCTGTACTTATGATAAAACTTGTCTCCGATTAGACCAGCATGGTCACTGGGTTCTCCAAGAAGCCTTTTACCGTTTGAAGGAACGCTGCACCTGAAGCACCATCAATTACGCGGTGGTCACAGCTGAGGGTTACTTTCATTACGTTACCTGGAACAACAGCTCCATCTTTTACTACAGGAACTTGCTTGATCCCTCCAACAGCCATGATAGCTGCATCAGGTGGATTAACAATCGCCGTAAACTCTTCAACGCCGAACATTCCAAGGTTCGAGATCGTGAAAGTATTGCCTTCCCAGTCAGATGGCTGAAGTTTCTTGTCTTTCGCCTTACCTGCCAAATCTTTAACGTTCGCAGAAATGCTTGACAATGGCATTTGATCTGCGTGACGAAGAACAGGAACTAATAGACCGTCCTCAATAGCAACTGCTACTCCAATATGTACATGGTCGTTTTGACGAATGTGATCGCCTAACCAAGCTGAGTTGATTACCGGGTGCTTCTTTAATGCTAGGGCACATGATTTTACCACGAGATCATTGAAACTGATCTTCACATCACCTGAAGCGTTCATAGACTTACGTGCTGCAATAGCATTGTCCATGTCGATGTCCATTGTAATGTAGAAATGCGGCGCAGTGTTCTTGCTTTCGCTCAAACGTTTTGCGATCACCTTACGCATTTGACTTACCGGTTGATCTGTGTAGTTTTCAACTCCAGCTGGAACGGATGGTACTGCCGCAACGCCTGGTTGTGGAGAAGTATGGAATGCAGGATTGAATGAATCTACATCACGCTTTACAACGCGACCGTGATCTCCAGAACCTTGAACCATAGATAAATCAATACCACGATCTGCTGCCAATTTGCGTGCAAGTGGCGAAGCCTTGATACCCTCGTCATTTGCTACCGGTGCTGGTGCAGGCGCAGTAGTCGCCGCTGGAGCTGGTGTTGGTGCTGGAGCCGCTGCAGGTGCAGGTGCTTCTTCTTTAACGGCTGGCGCAGCCTCTGGAGCAGGAGCTGAATCGCCAGCTTTTAAAGCTTCGATATCTTCTCCATCCTCACCTAAAATAGCAAGTACAGTATCTACAGGAGCTGTCGCACCTTCAGCAACACCTACGTATAGAAGTTTTCCCTCTTGACCTGGGAAAGCTTCAAATTCCATGGTTGCTTTATCTGTTTCGATTTCAGCCAACAAATCTCCTTCGTTCACTGTATCTCCAATCTGCTTGTGCCACTTTGCTACCACACCTTCGGTCATGGTATCCGACAAACGCGGCATGTTGATTACTATAGCCATCTTTATCTGGTATTAGTCTTTGATGAATGGGTAGTCTTCCTGAGCGTAAACGCCTTTGTAAAGCTCTGATGCATCCGGGAATTCGCTTGCTTCAGCGAAGTCAACACATTCTTTAACGAGTGCCTTGACGCGTTGGTTAATCGCTTCAATCTCCTCATCAGAGGCCCAATTCTTTTCTTTAATCTTATTCAAACAAAGTGTGATAGGATCTTTTGCCTGGTATTCAGCTACCTCTTCCTTAGATCTGTATTTCTGAGGATCTGACATCGAGTGTCCTTTGTAGCGGTAGGTACGAATCTCAAGAAGTGTCGGACCTTCACCCTTGCGAGCGCGCTCCATTGCCTCATGAACTGCATCATATACAGCGATTGGATCCATACCATCTACAGGGCGGTTTGGCATATCGTATGCGTCACCTAGTTTGTGAATGTCCGTATGGTTCGCTGTACGCGCCACTGACGTTCCCATCGCATAACCGTTGTTCTCAACAATGAAAACTACTGGTAACTGCCACAACATCGCCAAGTTCGCCGCTTCGTGCCACGCACCCTGACGAATCGCACCGTCACCCATATAAGTGAGCGTTACGTTCTTTTTACCTTTATACTGGTCTGCGAATGCTAGACCGGCACCTAACGGAATCTGGCCACCAACAATCCCATGACCACCCCAGAAACCTAAATCCGGAGAGAACATGTGCATAGAACCACCTTTACCTCTAGAGGTACCGGTTACCTTACCCATAAGCTCTGCCATAATACGTTTAGGGTCTTCTCCTAAAGCGATCGGTTGAACGTGATTACGGTAAGCGGTGATCATCTTATCACCTTTTTCCATTGCGTAAGCAGAACCGGCAAGAACTGCTTCCTGACCATTATACAAGTGGAGGAATCCACGAATTTTTTGCTGGATGTAAAGTGCTGCGGACATGTCCTCGAACTTTCTCCAGAAGAGCATGTCTTCGTACCACTGCATGTAAGTGGCTTTGGTGATGCGCTTTTTAGCCATTTGTCAAGATGTATTAATTGTGCGACAAAAATAACGCAAAACCCCACCTAGCAAAATAAGATGGGCGTTTTAGTTGAAGAAGTAACGCCAAGGTGTTTGAAAAGTTCTACTGCGCTAAGAATCCATCGATGTTGAAGGCCATGGAGAAACGTAGCGTATTCTCCAAAGGAGAGCGCGTTGTTGGGCTCGCTGGGATTAAATAGGCCATGTCGATGGTGAACACATTGTATACTAAACCGAAGCCTAACGTTACGTATTGGCGATTCCCCTTGAGTTTGTGCTCTTGAAGATATCCTGTACGTGCGAAGAGGAAATCGTTGTATTTGTATTCGAGACCGAAATTGTAAATGTTTTCTTGTAGTAATTCAGCAACGCCCCCTGGCTTTGATGCTGGATTAAAGCTTTCGATTACCCCTACTAATGGGGTCATGTCATCTGTGTCCACACCGGCAACGATTTCGCCATCGACGCCGAGCTGCGGGGGTGTTGGTACTAACAAACGGTTAATGTCTAGGTACACTGACAACTGGTTGTAATCATCAATCTCGAGGTGGTAACCACCTCCTAAACGCAAGTTCGTCGGTAAGAAATCGGAATTTCCACTTTCAGAGTATGCGATTTTCGCCCCGAGATTCGTCATTGCTAGACCCGCAGTGAACGCTTGACGGCGTCCGCCTTTGATGTTCGTGAAATCACTTTGATAGTAGAAACCGATATCAGCTGCTCCACTTTGGCCAGGTTTAGTTTGAAGCCCTTGCACGACCTGTCCTTGAGCGATGTCAGAATAAATCCAGCGAAGAGCCGTACCAGCGCTCCAATGATCACTCAGCTTTAATGCGTATGCGACATCGAAATAAAACTCATAAGGATTGAACGTTCCTAAAGAGTTTCCGCTTGCGTCTGTAAAATTGATCTCACCTAAAGAGAAATAGCGCAGTGAGGCACTGATACCTTGACGGTCACTCAGGGCTTTTGAATAATTCACGTAAGCCAAATCGATGTCGGGCACTAATCGAGACATCCAAGGTGTGTACGAAAGCGCTAAAGAAGCATCTTTATTTTCTAGAAAAGCCAATTTAGCGGGGTTCCATGCTGCAGAATTGCCATCAGGAGTAGAGGCTACACCCACATCACCCATGGCACCTGCACGAGAGTCAGGGGACACTAAAAGAATGGGAACAGCAGTGGTTACTACGTTGTATTTCAAATCATTCTGAGCTTTCACACCTGTGGTGGAAGCCATTGCCAGAAGGAGTAGGAAGTATTTTTTCATAAAGTTTCGCTTGTCGCAGCGCAAGTTTAACGTATAAATATGAGCTTTTCTTGTATCACAGCAGATTTTCCATTGGATTCAGCGACCCATTGAACTCTTGCGTGATAAAAACCGGAAGCTAATTTACCGGCAGGCACTGAGGACACCTTAAATGATGGTAGAGTTGCCTCGGCATAGCCTAAGACTATATCTTCCTCCCAACTATGAACGGTCTGTCCTTGGTTATCGATGAGGTCAAGTCGGAGCGTTCCCCGCTGGCCGTGCTGGTTGTGTGTGAGCGCGAAGTGCACCTCTTCAGTGAATGGGTTGGGGTATACTTTTAATTGGTCCAGGATAGGAACATTTGCATCCACAACTACGAAGCCAATACTGTCGTAACCCCACTGATTTAATACATCCCAAGCGCGTAGTTCCAAAGAATGCTCACCCGATTCGAGGTTGTAGAAGGGATAACTGACGGTACCTCTATCGAATTCGTTGAGATCGCTTTGGTAAAAGTCATTTACGTTGATGTCTTGTCCATCGAGGGTCATCGTAATGTTGTGACCAATTCCCAATCCTACCGCATTGATTCCGCTCTCGTCTCGCAGTACGCCGAGTCCGAGTGGATTCTCGTTGGTAGTGCCTCCGGAAACAAAATTGGTATCATTTACAAAGAGACGCACCTCGGGACCTTCGGTATCTGTGATTACTCCGTCGAATACGCCACCGATCAATGTAGCGCCATCCCCTCCCCAAGCGTCCTGGGTTCCATCCGTAGCATAAGCAAGCACTTTCGCAGTACCAACAGCAAGATTAATATCCAAGGGTACCCGAAATTCAATATCAAAAGTCCCTTGATGCACGGAGGCTTTTCCCTTAAAGATGGCATTGTTTTGTGCTGTAAAACTAAATACACCCCCTGCCCCATCATTCACTTTGGTGCGTTGTGGCTGAGCCTTATCAAAAATACTCACCCAAACTTCACCATTGAAGCCCTCAAGTAGTGCACCCGAGGACGTGGAAACGTCTCCTGTCATTCGCACCCAACTTAAAGCCTTTAATGTGTCTGAGAAATTTTCCCATGCAACGCCATTAATGGTGTCAAAGTTGACCTTGTGCTCAGGCCTCGCTAGTGGCAATGCAGGATCTCCTATTAGAGAGAATTTGATTTTGTCTCCACTAATATTGTTGTTTTTGGTCTCCCGCAAAACATCACCCAAGCGAGGATTATCGAGGGACATCATATTACGGTTAAGTAATCGGTTTAAGTCGTACGTACTATTTGTCGCGAATACCGAGCGTGTGGTCGAGAATAGGGCGATTGCTCCACCGTCGGGATTTAGGTAGAGTTGTTCGCCTGCACTCACGCGCTTGGCGTCGTCAAAACGAGTAAACTCGCAGGTGATTGTGGTGAATACTGGTAGCGCAGTTTTATTCGACCAATTCGATATGTCCTCCAACTGTAATATGCGCTCCGTTGTCCAACCGACCTCTCCCCCGTGACCAACGAACGAAACGATTAATGCCCCCTGATCTACTTCCCGGAAGAGCTTTTCCCTAGCGTTAGGGTACCGTTGAGATCCAGGCTTTGACTCTTGCGTGTATGCGTCCGAATAAATTTTGATCAGCTCCAATTCGTTTCTGGCAGTGTCTAAATACCTCGCAAGCTGATCTTGAACTATGGCGAATTCTTTTTCCCAAGCGTGATCCGCGTCGTCAGCTACCAAAACCGCATTAGATCGCCATGGGCCAAAGCGCTCACTTGAGCTCAGGTAACGCTCAATTTTATCTACGGCAGCAGCGGCCGAAGTAGAATTGGTCACTGGTAAGCGACCTATTCCAATATCCAGATCGCTCACAAACCAATTTAAGCTTTCGCCATCCTCTAAATATCCGTAGTAATCGTCTGTGATATAGGAAGAATACAGACTAAAACTCTGGTAACTTTCAAACGTAGGCACAAGGTTGGAACGCTCTGCTAACTTCTCTTTGTAATCATAGGATGCGTCGCCGAAGATGGTCAGGTATTGCAACGCTGCATCCGGGGTATTGTAGATCTCATACAAGAATTCTCGAATCGCAGCAATATCCGGAGTCCCTGCATTTTGAAGTGCATAAACTTCTTCTAATGCAACTGCTTTAGAGGGTAATCCTGTTGACTGATGCAGGTCAGCTAGTCGCGTGGCTTGATCCATCAAAGAATCTGGTGCTATAATAAGGTTAGATACATCTGTGAAATCCTGTAGATCGAGTAAGACACCTTTTCGCTCGAAACGCAACGCAAAAGCATCACTCGGAGCAATGACCAAATAGGCGCGCAAAGAGTCTTCCGTAGATCGCCATGAAATCGTAGACGGAGAGATTTCAGCCTCAATCTCCCGAACATTGGTAGGATTAGAGATTTCGAAAACGAGTAATTCTTCTGGCGTGGCTGCCTCAACTTCTAATCGCGACGCATCCGTTGTGTTTCGAGCAAAGTTTTGAAATCGCTTTTGGTAGTGGGCCGTGTTGCGGTATTGATTGTCCGAAAAGTAATTGATGACTAGATGGTCCAACCACATAGCAGCACCCGTATTACCGGCCTTATCATAACTAATCGTGACTGAGTTCAGTGGACTTGCTGGAGTTAAAGTTGACGATAATTGACGCTCGGTTACATAGTTCGATACCGAGTTTGTCCCCACAGCAGGGAAAGAGGCCGAGGCACCACCATCAATTTCAATTCGAGTGGTGGAAGAATTTGCGCGTGCCACTGCGACGACATCAACTTGTACGGGAGAATTCGGAAGGGATGAAATTGGTAAAGGATAGTCCCGAGATGTAGTAAAATCAAAAAGGTCCCCAAACCAGCGACGCCCAGTAGCAATCAGATTCGTTTGTGCTGAATCCACCACGTGATATTGCAGAAATTCGGTGAGCGTTCTTGAAGCCACTGTAGAAGCTTCATCAACCGCAGTCATCTGCCAAGGATTATCTTGCTCTGATGCACCAATCAAAACAAACTCACGTTCGCTGTAGGCGTGTTCTTCGTATTCGTACACACTATCCTGAAGCGCCATTTCAAATGGCGTCTCGAGGTAAAACAAAAGCAATGAATTTTGGTCTAACAAACCATCGTCGTCAATCACCTTATACCGTGCAGGAATTACAGCTCCGTCAGACATACCATTTAGGTGAGATAGCTCTCCTTCTGGACGATGTAAAATAATAATGCGGTCTAAGGACGAACCAATTTCTAAGACTCCCTGATCAATGAGCGTTTGTCCATCTATTTTGTGAACGCCTGAACGCATAGTCGAAAACGAGGCATATTCTCCTTGTTCGAAAGAGAATTGGGCTTTGATCGATGTGGAAATCAGCAAGAAAAAAAGCAGTACTACCTTGTTCATATGGTCAAAGTTACGGCACGAGTATAACATTTCATGGATAGAAAACGTTTAAAGACTAACGCCGCAACAAGCATTAATCGTACTTTTTTTGCTTATACTTGTTGCTTGAAAACACTGGTAAATCAATGAATGCATTGAAAACACGCACGTTAAGACTGCTTATTGCCCTGACTGTCAGTACCTTGAGCTTTGCTCAGGACGCTCATTTCAGTCAGTATTACGCAAACCCCATCTACCTAAATCCTGCCTTTGCCGGATTAGATAGATGCCCTACTGTGCACACAAACTACAGAAATCAGTACCCGGAATTGGGCGTGTACCAAACGTATTCTGCATCGTATGACCAATACGTTGACAAACTCAATGGTGGTGTAGCACTCATGGCGATGCGCGATGATGCAGGAAATGGAGCCTTAAACCTTACTGAGGTTAGCGCCGTTTACAGCTACCATCTCGAAGTGAATCGCAAGTTCTCTCTGTTGAGTGGTTTTCAAGCTACCTTCCGTCAAAGAGCGTTAGACTGGGGACAGTTTACTTTCCCTGATATGATTGATCCGTTCTATGGTTTTGTACTTCCAACCAATGAAGTCGCACCAGGAAACAATTTCAACAACCACTTAGACTTGAGCTTCGGTATGCTCGGATTCACTGATAAATGGTACATCGGAGTTGTCGGTCATCATTTAACTGAACCCAACGAAGCGTTCCTTAGTCAAAGTAAACTTCCATTAAAATTAACAGCTCATGCTGGGGCAAATATTCCTATTGGAAGAAAGCGTCTACACAATAGTTTGCAATCTTACGTCGTTCCTAATGTGGTGTACCAACAACAAGGTTCTGCTTCCCAACTTACCGCAGGTGTAAGTTTCGCACGTGGTCCTCTAGCTGGTGGTCTCGCAGTGCGTCAAGGGTCTTTTAATCCTGATGCAGTGATCTTTATCTTGGGTATCACTCCTCCAGACTTACCTTGGACGTTTGGTTACAGCTATGATTATACTATCAGTGACTTAACCAATACACTGGGCGGCTCGCATGAGGTAAGCTTGGGTTACAAACTACCCTGCCGCACTCGTACCAGTAAAATTAGAGCACTTAAGTGTCCTAAATTCTAAAAACGAAACAACTGAATATACATGAATACGTTCGTTAAATTTTCTCTTGCTACTGCTGCAGCTGCGCTAATGATGAGCTGTGCTGGACCTCAGTCGAATACGACAGGTTGGTCTATCAACAACAAGAAAAACGGTGGGTTCCAAGCTAACTTGAACTATAAAGGTCAAGAAACTGGTCCAGGTCTCGTTTTTGTTGAAGGTGGTACTTTCATGATGGGTCAAGTTGAAGACGACTACATCAAGGACTGGAATAACGTTCCACGTCGCGTTACGGTAAGTTCATTTTACATGGACGAAAACGAGGTGACTAACGTAGACTATCGTGAATACCTCTACTGGTTACGTCGCGTTTACGACTACGACTACTACCCAGAGATTTACAAGAGTGCACTTCCTGATACTTTGGTATGGAGAGACAAACTTGCATATAACGACAACTTCGTAGAAAACTATCTACGTCACCCTGCTTACAATTACTATCCAGTAGTAGGCGTAAGTTGGTTACAAGCACAGCGCTTTTGTTCTTGGAGAACTGACCGAGTGAACGAAGCTATTCTTATCAATAAAGGAATCTTGAAAGAGATGCCAGACCAGATGGATGCTGATCACTTCAATACAGAGGTATACCTCTACAAGCAAGGTGAATATGTTCAACAGAACAAGAAAGGCTTGAAAGATCTTAACCCAACAAGTATCTATGGTAAAGAAGGACGTCCTGCACGTATAGAAGACGGTGTCGTTTTACCTAAGTACCGTCTTCCAACAGAGGCTGAGTGGGAATATGCTGCATATGCCGATGGCGGTAAGCGCATTTACAACCGCGTCGTAGATAAGAATAAATATACCTGGAATGGAAACGCAACAAGAAATCCAGATGCACAAGAACGCGGAGAAATTTTAGCGAACTTTAAGCGTGGACGTGGTGACAACATGGGTACTTCGGGCTGGTTAAATGATGAGGCTGATGTTACGATGCAAGTTAGATTCTATCCACCTAACGACTTCGGTCTTTACGATATGGCAGGTAACGTTGCAGAATGGGTTATGGATGTTTACCGTCCAGTTTCTTCATATGACGTAACTGACTTTAGAGCCTTCCGTGGTAACGAATTCAAACACTACGATAAGAACTACCAAGACATCGGTTCCTTAGAAGTGTTGCAAGATCCACAGAAAGAAGTGCGTAATGGGGATACTGTGATTGTTAGACTACCTGGTCAACTTCCGGTACGTGAAGTAACTGTAGAGGAAAATGTAAAACGTCGCAACTACGAAAAAGCAGATTACCGCGATTACCTCGACGGTGATACTGAAAGCTCGCAGAACTATGCTAACCCTACTCAAGAAGGAGAAGCACCTATGTACGATTACGGTAACAAAACTTTGATCGGTAATACCACACGTGTTTACAAAGGTGGTAGCTGGAAAGATCGTGCTTACTGGTTAAGCCCTGGAACACGTCGTTACCTAGAGGAAGATCAAAGCACGGACTACATCGGATTTCGTTGTGCCATGGACCGTGTAGGATTCCAAAACCTAGATAGCAAAAAGAAAAAGCGCCCAACGAAAGTGAAGCGTCATAACTTCAAACGTTACCAGATGTAATCTCAACGTTGAAAACATTAAAAGCCTCGCTCTGCGGGGCTTTTTTTATGCCGTATTTTTCCAACTCCAACAAGTATTACTCATTTATTATGACGCCATTTGAAGCTTTTAGCCATTGTAAACGCATATCTACGGATACACGTAACATCCTTCCAAACAGTGTCTTTTTTGCTCTGAAGGGAGCTCGCTTTAACGGTAATGAATTTGCCCTAGCAGCACTAGAGCAAGGTGCTGCTTATGCCGTCGTCGACGAGGCCGTAGGTACCGATCCTCGTCTAATTCAAGTAAATGAAGTGCTGACTGCTTTACAAGAATGCGCCCGGAGCTACAGGAGGTCGATGAACATACCCGTTGTTGGTCTAACGGGTAGCAATGGCAAGACAACGAATAAGGAACTCTTTGGAGCAGTTCTAAAGAAACGTCTCAAAGTACATGTAACTGCCGGCAACTTCAACAATCACATCGGAGTCCCATTGACTCTTCTCGAAATGCCCGAAACTAGTGAAGTAGCTATCATAGAAATGGGAGCAAATCATCAACGAGAAATAGCACTTCTAGCCTCTATAGCCGAACCATCTATAGGTTATATCACAAACTACGGCAAGGCCCATATGGAGGGCTTTGGAGGTGTTGAAGGCATTATAGCAGGGAAAAGTGAGCTTTACGACTATTGTCGTGAGCGTGGTGCTCAGGTGATGATCAATTTTGATGATCCTATCCAAATAACCAAGAGTACCGGAATAGACTTTTTCGGTTTTGGCCACTCTAAAGGACTCCAATGGAAGTCTTCTACAAAGGATGAATTTGCGGCAATACAATTCACGCATGAAGCTGATTCCTATACCGTTAAAAGCAAGTTGAGTGGGTCGTTCAATGAACAGAATATTGCGGCAGCGGTTTGTCTTGGAATTCACTTTGGTGTTCCACCACAGGACATAGTTGATGCACTGGAGGGATACACTCCAGAAATGAATCGGGTAGAATGGCGAACTACGAAATACAATAAGGTGCTATTAGACGCATATAATGCAAACCCAACTAGCATGTCACTTAGTGTTGAAAGCTTCGCCAAATGGCACAGCGATGGATGGATGGTCTTAGGCGATATGTTTGAATTAGGCAAAAGCGCGACGGTAGAACACCAAGAGATGATAGCACTCATTCAGCGTTTAGATATGAGCGAACGAACTATTCTTGTAGGAAAGCACTTCGGAGCATGTGATTGGAATGGAATGCACTTCGATACTACTCAAGAGCTAGAGATTTTCTGGAACAAAAAAGGCGCCCCGAAGGACGCCTATATTTTGCTTAAAGGTTCACGAGGTATTGCACTTGAAGCACTCCTCCCGCTGCTTTAGAAATTAGCTGTTTTTGATCATGTCACGAGAAATGACGATGCGCTGAATTTCAGAAGTACCCTCATAGATCTGAGTAATTTTAGCGTCACGCATTAAACGCTCCACGTGGTATTCTTTAACGAATCCATATCCACCATGAACCTGTACAGCCTCTGTACTTACCCACATTGCAGCTTCTGAAGCAGCAAGTTTGGCCATGGCACTTTCTTTATCGTAATTCTTCCCCTGGTCTTTCAACCAAGCAGCTTTATATACCAACATACGAGCCTGCTCCACTTTCATCTCCATGTCAGCTAGTTTAAAGGCGATGGCTTGATGCTCGTGAATTGGCTTTCCAAAAGTGGTACGTTCTTTCGAATACGCTAATGCGAGATCTAATGCTCCTTGAGCAATACCTAAGGCCTGTGCTGCAATACCGATACGACCGCCGCTTAGCGTCTTCATAGCAAACTTGAATCCGAATCCGTCTACACCAATTCTGTTTTCTTTTGGAACTTTTACATCGTTGAACAATAGTGTATGGGTGTCCGATCCGCGAATTCCTAGCTTATCTTCTTTCTTCCCAACAACGAATCCTTCCATTCCTTTCTCAACGATAAGTACGTTGATACCACGGTGGCCCTTTTCACGGTCAGTCTGTGCAACAACAAGTGCTACTTCACACGTGTTCCCGTTTGTAATCCAGTTTTTAGTCCCGTTTAACAAGTAGTGATCGCCCATATCTACAGCTGTAGTACTCTGTGAGGTGGCATCCGATCCCGCTTCAGGTTCGCTCAAACAAAATGCACCAATAATTTCGCCCGAAGCAAGACGTGGAAGGTACTTTTTCTTTTGTTCTTCGTTACCGAAGGTTTCAAGTCCCCAACAAACTAGGGAGTTGTTTACACTAACCACAACCGATGCCGATGCATCAATTTTGGAAAGCTCTTCCATGGCAAGTACATAGGACATGGTATCCATTCCTGATCCTCCGTTTTCTGGAGAGACCATCATACCCATGAAACCTAGCTCACCGAGCTTCTTGATTTGTTCGTGAGGAAACTCCTGTTTGTCATCGCGTTCGATTACACCAGGAAGTAATTCGGTTTGTGCAAAATCGCGAGCAGCGTCGCGAATCATTAAATGCTCTTCTGATAGGTTGAAGTTCATCGAATATTCTGTTTATAATTGGTCCTGTAAATGTACGAAGCAACTCGCAATGTATTGGGATTAATGAGCGGCACCTCTCTAGATGGGATGGATGCAGCATTAGTGCGGTTTAAAGAAGAGGAAACTCTGCGTTTTGAGCTGCTGGATTTTTATCATTTCCCTTACCCTAAAGCCCTGAAAATACTAGCCGAAAAGGCGTTTTTCGATCGAAACCTCTTAACTGAGCTCGATGAACGCTTTGCAGATTGGACGATTGAGGTGATTAAATCGGTACAATCACGATCTGCGCATACGTTCAATATCGTTGGATCTCACGGTCAAACCGTATTCCATCATCCAGCACAAAAATCGACCGTACAGGCAGGGAATCTACCCCGTATTGCCACTGAAACCGGGTACACACTAGTTACCAATTTCAGGATGCAGGATGTGCTGCTCGGAGGTCAAGGTGCACCACTAGTACCCTTTGGCGATCACCGATTGTTCGGAGAATATGAAGCTGCACTGAATCTAGGTGGATTTGGTAACGTAAGTATCGGTCAACCCTATTTACGCGACGGAGTGAAAGAGGCATTTGATGTGTGTCCAGTGAATCGTGTTTTAAATGTATTTGCGAATGAATTGGGCCATGAATATGATCACAATGGAGATTGCGCGCGTAAAGGAAGAATCAACTCTTGGGTATTGGAAGAGCTGGACAGCTTAGCATTTTATGAGCAGTCAGCACCGAAAAGTTTGGGTAGTGAATGGGTAGAAGATGTCTTTTTACCACTGGTCGATTATCTTGACCATAAAGATGCCCTAGCCACGGTGGTCGAGCATATCGCAGGGCAAATAACTGAAGTTTTAGGTTCGCGTAAAACGCTGGTTACCGGAGGCGGAGCTTTTAACGGATATTTAATGCAGCGAATGCAACTTCGAGGAGCTAATATTCACATTCCTGAAAAACAATTGGTTGAAGCAAAGGAGGCTGTGATTTTCGCCTTGCTCGCACATGAACGAATACTTGGAAAACCGAACGTGATCGGAACCACTACAGGAAGTGGGATTTGGCACAGTTCAGGCTGCATTTTTCAGCCATAAAAGCTACCTTTAAGGGCCGAAAAACAGAAGAACATGAAAGAGCAATTACGCGCCTTTGAAGAGCGCCCAGCAGAGATTGTATACCACTGGCACGATAGCGAGACCGAAGCGAAAGGCTGGGTCGTGATCAACAGCCTTCGTGGAGGTGCTGCAGGTGGCGGTACTCGTATGCGCAAAGGATTGACCGAAGGAGAAGTACTTTCTTTGGCCAAGACCATGGAAATAAAATTTACCGTTGCAGGACCTGCGATTGGTGGGGCAAAAAGCGGAATTGATTTTGATCCAGCTGACCCTAGAAAAGAAGGTGTATTAAAACGCTGGTATAAAGCAGTTTATCCGCTGCTCAAGAATTACTACGGAACCGGTGGTGATCTAAATGTGGACCAAAAAACAGAAGTCATCCCAATTACGAGTGAACTCGGTATTCTCCATCCTCAGGAAGGGGTACTTAACGGTCACTATCAACCTGGTGACTTTGCAAAAGCTCGTAAGATTCAGCAACTTCAACAAGGGGTGAGTTTAACCCTGAGTGCGCCCGAACTCATGCCTAGTGCAACGGCATCGCTCAAAGTAGGCGATATGATTACCGGGTATGGAACGGCCATGAGTGTCAAGCACTTCTATGACATTTGGGGCGGAGATATCGCTGGTAAACGAGTGATCATCCAAGGTTGGGGCAATGTAGCCTCTGGAGCTGCCTTCTACCTTGCTCAAATGGGAGCAAAAATTGTTGGTATTATCGACATTGTCGGTGGTCTGATGAAGCCAGAAGGATTTTCGCTAGAAGAGATCAGAACCCTGTTCAACACGAAGAATGGGAATGCGTTGGCTTCAAATGAAATGATTTCTTTCGAGCAAGCCAATAAAGCGATTTGGAGTATGGGCGCAGAAGTATTTATTCCGGCGGCCGCATCTAGACTCGTGAATCGAATGCAACTCGCTCAAATGTTAGACAACGGTCTTGAGGTGATTTCTTCAGGAGCCAATGTGCCTTTCGCCGACCAAGAAATTTTTTACGGTCCCATTGCAGAACTTGCAGATCAGAAATGTGCGGTTATTCCAGATTTCATTTCGAATTGTGGTATGGCTCGAGTCTTCGGTTACCTCATGGAGGATGGTGCAGAAGTCAACGATTTGGCCATTTTCACAAATGTTAGTCAAATCATTAACAATGCATTAATGGACGTTTACAACGTGAGTAATGCTCCGAATCATATTACATTTAACGCTTATATTAACGCACTGAAACTACTTATCTAAGACTATGACTTATACGTTAATGCTTGTTGTGTTCATACTCGGCTATGCCGCTATTGCTTTCGAACACCAATTAAAAATCGATAAAGCAGCCGCTGCACTAATCACTGGTGTAGTTACCTGGACACTGTATATACTCGCTAGCCATGATATTCACCATGTGGAAGAGCACTTATTGCACCACTTGAGTGAAATTTCGTCCATCTTATTCTTCTTGATTGGAGCCATGACGATTGTCGAGCTGGTCGATGCCCATGAAGGATTTGCGGTCATTACCGACCGCATCAAGACGACCAACAAGGTGAAGCTCATGTGGATCATTTGTATTCTCAGCTTTTTCTTCTCTGCAGCACTAGATAACCTTACGACCTCTATTGTGATGGTAAGTCTATTGCGTAAACTAATCGCTGATCAAAAGGACCGCTGGTTCTTTGCTGGTATGGTGGTGGTTGCCGCAAATGCCGGTGGTGCTTGGTCACCGATAGGTGACGTTACTACAACGATGCTTTGGATCAAAGGCCAAATCTCAGCAGGAGCCGTGGTAACTGACCTTATTGTTCCTTCTTTATTTACACTTTTGGCACCATTAGCTATTTTGACGTTCCGCTTGAAGGGCGATGTAAAGCGTCCAATGAAAACTTCAACAGCGGATCACTATTTGGACCCTACCACGCCATTTGAAAGAAACTTCGTGTTCTTTGCCGGAGTTGCAGGTTTGATTTTTGTTCCAATTTTTAAAACAGTCACCCACCTCCCGCCTTTTATGGGAATGATGTTATCTCTGGGCGTTTTGTGGATCATCACGGATGTCATGCACCGCAGAAAACCTGCAGATGTCAAGCATAGTTTATCGCCTTTAGGTGTACTTCAAAAGATTGACACTCCTTCTGTGCTGTTCTTCTTAGGTATATTATTGGCTGTAGCCTCTATGCAGTCTATGGGCCAACTTCGGGATCTAGCTGTTGCACTTGATAATAGCATCGGTACAGATACACAGAATG
>Ga0209137_1002411_pt1 | contig 16514 bp, 14 predicted proteins | sample SaaInl5LU_22_DNA_FD_184642 | JGI IMG/M metagenome (GOLD analysis project Ga0209137, IMG submission 184642) | Marine microbial communities from expanding oxygen minimum zones in the Saanich Inlet - ESP_105LU_22_DNA (SPAdes) (version 2) | ecosystem: Environmental > Aquatic > Marine > Intertidal... | reverse complement strand
GGGCGCCGCTCCTTTTTCGCCAACAAGCCCTCCTGCAAGTCCTCGGAGCGCGAACACAATTCCGACAGTTCAAACGCGCGTACACGGTCGATACCGCCCGCCTCGGCCTGTGCAAAAATATCGAGCATGGCATGGACCGCCAGCGGCGCAAGACTCGCCAACTGCCGGGCCATGTCCGAGACGACATCGAGCACCCGCTCTGGTGATTCCAGTGTGCCAATGACACCCGACGTCAGCATCTCTTCGGCGGCCAGCTCTTCCGCGGCAACCAAGATGCGTTTAGCGGTATTGATGCCCAGCCTTGTAATCATGCGATCGATACCGTCGATCGGGTAGCACAAGCCAATCGCTGCAGCAGGTACGCGCATCACCGTACCGGTAATACCCACGCGAAAGTCACAGCTCATAGCCAGTTCAACACCGCCACCAAAGACATTGCCATTTATGCAGCACACAGTGGGAATGGGCAGCGTAGCGATTTGATTGGTCATTGCCTGAAACTGATCGCCGGTCAATTCACCGCTGGTGATTTGATCGAGCGCCGCACCACTACAGAACGTGGAGCCGCCGCCGCTTTGAATAACCAGTACGCGCGTCTCGGGCTTTAACGACGCCAATGCCGCACTGATTTGCGTAATCTCTTGGCGCCCCAAGGCATTGTGGCGAGCGGGATTGTTAAAGATCAGGCGTCCAATGCCGTCGCACTGTTCAAATTCAACCGTGTTGTTCATAAGCACTCCTTGCTACGCAGTAAGATCCGACCGCCAAAGTGTCGCATAGCTGTCGCATCTAACCCAGTCATAACGCGAAGTTGTACTTCTTCCATGGACACGGCCAAAAAAAATACTTAAGGTTCAAAACTTCGAACATTAGGAATGCACACACAATTGGAAGGCCAAGAACACAATAACGGTTCCCCATTCAATCGGGGTGTTCAACACGAGGCAAAGCGCAATGCCATTTTGTCGCGCGCGGCCAAGCTGTTTAACACCAAAGGAGCGCGGGCCACGACCCTGAGCGATGTTGCCAATAAGCTGGGCTTAACCAAGACCAGCCTCTACTACTATGTGCGCACCAAAGAAGACCTAATTTTCCAGTGCTATGAGGCCACACTAGCCCAGGCGCATAAAGTCCTTGATGAAATTGAGGCCAGTACCCAAGCACCTCTCGAACGTGTCCTGTTATTTATGGAGCGCCACTGCGATACCATCCTGAAGGCGCTCGCGGGCCAGGGTGATTACTATGCCGCCCCCTTGGAGATCGCCTCGCTCAAGCCGGAACACCGCACCCACATTGAAAAGGCCTATTTAGAGATGTTCATGCGTGTTCGTGGCTATTTGCGCGCTGGCATGGCCGACGGCTCAATTCAATCGAGTCACGCGACCACCACAACGCGGGCACTTATTGGCGCCCTCGACTGGTCTTTTTATTGGCTCTACGAAATGCCTGAAGAAGAAGCCGGCAAAGCGGTTTCGGCTATTCGCGATATCGTCTGCCACGGTCTGTTCGCGAGCGACTGCAATTACCAACCCAGCGCCCATCCGTTGACACCCGAGGCCGCCGCACCGGCCCGCGGCTTTGATCGCGAAGCACAAAACCGTTTGAAGCAAGAAGCGTTCTTCAAAGCCGGTACACGATTTTTCAACATCAAAGGCTTCAATGGCACATCCCTCGACCAGATAGCCGAGCATTTGCAGGTCTCAAAAGGCGCGTTCTATTATCATTTTGCCAACAAAGAGTCATTGCTAACGCAATGCTATGACTACAGCATGGATCAGCTAAGTGCGATTTATAATGAGGTCAAGGCCCGCCCCGGAGAGGCTCCAGCCAAACTCGATGAAGCCTGTCGGCGGATTTTTGACGTGCAAAACTCCGAGCTCGGCCCAATGATTCGCTACAACACGATCACCGCCTTGCCGCCACCTATTCGCCGCAAAGTATTGGCGCGTACCGAGTCTTTAAACAACAATTTAGGCGACATCCTTAAGGCGGGGGTCGAATCGGGTACAATTCGCCCGATCAACGTCGCTGTTGCTCAGAACTTGCTGATGGGCTCAATCAACGCGTCGATGGATATTGCCACTTGGCGACGTGTTGATGACGTTGACGACGCGGCTATCGACTATTTCAAAGTATTCTATTTCGGCTTGCAGCAACGCTGAATCCCTATTCACGGCCATTCAACCCTATCGGAGATCTGTGTGCAGTCTTTCGCAGAAGTCATGGAATTTATCCGCCCGCAACAAATTGGGCGCTACTGGTTTATCGGCAAATCACCCGAGCCACAAATACGTATCTTTGGAGGCCAGGTGCTTGCACAGGCGCTTATGGCGGCCTACGACACCGTAGAGGAGCAGTTGATTGCACATTCGCTACACGGCTATTTTTTGCGCCCTGGCGATCCTAATGAAGTGATTGAGCTCGAAGTTGACCCCATTCGTGACGGTCGGTCTTTCTGTACCCGTCGTGTCGTTGCACGCCAGCAAGGCAAAGCCATTTTCAACGCCGCTATAAGCTTCCAGGTCAGTGAAGACGGTGTCAGCCACCAACAGGACGTGCCCGATGTGGCATCGCCTGAGCGACTGCTCGCCGAAGCAGAAGACCCGGAAGAAATTCGTCGTCGCTGGCCGCTATTGAAGGTGTTTCAAACCGACCGAGTAACCACGGTCAGCCGAAAAAACAGCCCACAGCCACCCATTCAATCCACTTGGTATCGGGGCACAGGCGGCTTGAGTCGCAATATCCGCGACCAACAGGCAGGCTTGGCGCTCATTTCTGATTTCAGCTTACTCGGCACCGCCCACCTGCCGCACAGCACACCCGATATCGACAAAGACTTTATGAATGCCAGTCTCGACCATGCGATTTGGTTCCACGCGCCAATTGCAGACCCAGACGACTATTTTTTGTATCACTGCGACAGCCCATGGGCAGGTGGCGCCCGAGGCTTTAACCGCGGATCCTTCTGGACGCGAGACGGCCAGCTGATTGCATCCACCGCGCAAGAGGATTTGATGCGCCCCAAACGTGCCCGCTGAGCGCCAGCCCAGCAGTGCACTGATTACGCTTATCGATGCTCGGTAGTGCTCTACAGCACCACCGAGCTGAGCTGCTCGCCAAGCGCCGCAATACTGAGCTCACCGCTTTCGCTCAACTGAAAGTGGTGCACTGAGCCATTGGCAGGCAGTGCCTGCACGGTCGCGGCGCCCTGGTTAACATGCGCCAATACCGCGTTGATCACCATAAAATGCGTGAAAATCACCGACGGGGTGTCGAGCGCGCTCAATGCCGCAATAATTCGCTCCCGCCACGCCCATTGTTCCGGTTGCTGCTCGGCCCAAGTTTGGTGCATAAAAGTCTTCAGCCACGCGTGACGCTCCGCCAAGGGCACAGGCGAAGGCAGCTCACGAAAAGCGGCGTCGAGCGTTACCAGCTGGCCGAGACGCTCGGCAAAGGGCGCAGCGGTCTCTTGGGTGCGCAGTAGCGGGCTGCTGATGATATTCACGGCGCCGAGCTGCAACGCGAGCAGACGATCAGCGGCTTGCTGAGCTTGCGTCTGGCCCAGCGCGCTTAAACCGGGATCGGGGGAGACATCCCAACCGGCGGATGCCTCACCGTGGCGAACCAGCCAAATATCGATCATCGATACGTCACCAGCGACTCATTCTGTTGCGCACCCAATAAATTCAGGTGCGCGACATCATTAAAATTTGAAAGGGATACTCGCCGGCTACTGTAAATAAAGCGTGTAATAGAGCAGTTAAATACCGGCTCATAAAAGCCGTAAACTTTGTCGGCCGACACACCCAAGACCAGACCTACCGCCGTGGCAATGGTGCCCCCTGAAGTGAATACCGCGGCATTGCTACCCGCGCCTGCGTCAGACATCACCGTTTTAAGGCCCGCTTGTACGCCGTCGCGATATTCCGCCCACGGGGTAATATTTTCGGCGGGGCAGTCAGGGCTCACCCAGGCGTTAAATACCGCATCAATGACCTTCTGGTAATCTTTGCTCGACGATAAACCGCCGTCAACCAGCGCCTTAAGACTGGGGTCACGCTCGGTTAGCAAAGGTAGCAACGCCTTGATTTGCTCGTCGTTATCGATCTCGTTGAAACGCGTATCCACGTGTAACTTAGGGGCGCTGGCTTGCGAAGCGAGCACTCGCTCACCCGTTTCCTGCTGACGCGACAAATCACCCGCCACGGCATAATCGATGTTAAGGCCAGTATCTCGTAAGAACTGCCCAGTTAAATCTGCCTGCCGCTGGCCCAAGGTCGAGAGCTGGTCATAGTTGCTGCTGCCAAAAGAGGCCTGTCCGTGCCGAATAAGATAGATCGATGCCATTACTGATCGCCTTGTGACTGCGCATTGCGAGCAAAGCGCATTTTTTTAGGATAGGGGAAAAAGTCTTCGACGTGGCCTTCGCGCAATCGCGCTTGCAAGCCGTGCCAAAACGCTATGTCGTAAATATCGCTGTGCAGGTTATCAAATGCTTTTCGCGCGCGTTGATTACCTGAGAAGAACAACCGGAATTCCTCCGGAAATATGTCATGCGGCCCAACCGAATACCAAGGCTGACTCGACATTTCTTCGTACTCATCTCGCGGCGGTGGGATACGACGGAAGTTACAGTCGAGCAACGGCTCGATCTCGTCGTAGTCGTAAAACACGACTCGACCGTGGCGGGTGACGCCAAAGTTCTTCAGCAGCATATCGCCGGGGAAAATATTAGCGGCCGCGAGCTCTTTGATCGACTTACCATAGTCGTTCATGACCGCCTCGACCTGCTCGTCGCTAGCGTCCTGCAGGTACAGGTTTAGCGGCGTCATGCGGCGCTCAACGTAGCAGTGCTTGATAATCAGTGCCGTGCCGCGCTCCTCAACCTGCGAAGGACAGGTATCGTAAAGCTCGGCCATCAACTCATCAGAAAAACGCGCCCGCTCAAAGACGAGGTTGGTGAACTCTTGGGTATCTGCCATGCGGCCAGCGCGGTCCCAGCGTTTTACCAGCTGGTATTTGGCCTTCACCAATTCGTGCGTCACCTCCTTAGGTGGCGTGAATCGATCCTTAATAATTTTGAACACAAACTCATACGATGGCAGTGTGAATACCGTCATCACCATGCCCTTAATACCCGGCGCCACAATGAACTGATCATGGGTCGCGCGCATGTGCCGCAATGCACTGCGATAGTAATAAGTTTTGCCGTGACGATGATGGCCAATGCAGCTGTAAATTTCTGATATCGCTTTCTTGGGCATCAACTGATGCAAGAACAATACGTATTGCGAAGGGATCGAAGCGTCGACCATAAAGTAGGTGCGGGTAAAGCTAAACAGCAAACTGACACGGTCTGAGCCAAATAGCGCGGTATCAATATAGACCGCGGGAGCAGCGCTGTCGCCGTTGTGCAGCATCGGCAACACAAAGGGGACCTGCTCGCCTGCAGCCATAATTCGCCCGACAATATAAACCGCTTTGTTGCGATAAAAATGGTGCTCTAGCATGTGCAATTCGAGGTCCGCAGGCAGCTGACCCGGTGCTATTTGAAGCTGCGTCTCGATCGCGGCAACGACCGCCGCGGTGTCTCGCGCCTGATCTTCAAAGGGCAAGTACAAGCCGTAGTCATCTAGCAGCTGGTTAATCAGCGCGGGTAGGTCACCCTCGTATTTATAGCGCCGCACTACCCGACTGACATCGACCGGCGGCATATCACCCTGCGGAGAGAACACAAACGCAAATTCATCGCGAATCTGCCGGTGCTCAAAAATAGTGTTGTAGACCGAGTTATAAAAAGTTTCGGCAATTTCGAAGTTGGTCATACCGCGCACCAGGTCGGCATAGACTGCGCGGGTTTCTCGCCAGAAGCCGTGATCATCGAGCCGGTCACCGGCGATAAAACGCACAAACTCAAGCACGTCGCCGACCTTCTCTTTATAAAGATCAATGCGGCGTGTAGACGCTTCATGCATAGATGCCCATGCCGCGCTTTCAAAGCGGGTACGGGCAGCCAAGGTGATGTTTTCAAATTCTGCAAAGTAAGCAGAAAACCCGTTCAAGATAGTACGGGCGAGGCGCGTTTGCTTATCCACTTTAATGTCCCGATGAAAGATCAGGACAGTGTAGGGTTACCGATTAAACGACGCAATTTTCGCATGCCACCTAACCAACGATCGTAGTTGTCAGCTTTGCGCGCGCGATACTCAGCCACCTGAGGATGCGGCAGAATCAAGAAACTCTCTGCTGCCAAACCATCGATCACCGCTTGCGCGACAGCATCAGGTGGTAAGATGCCGTCGACACCTGCCGTGCCACCGTCTTTAATATCGCCGATCATACGTGTCGCCACAGCCTGAGGGCACAGACAGCTGACTTTAATCCCATCATCACCGTGAGTGATTGCCAGAGATTCAGACCAACCTATCGCCGCGTGTTTGGTCACCGAATAGGCGGCATCGCCAACTTGACTCAACAACCCGGCAGCCGATGCGGTGTTTAGGAAATAACCCTCACCGCGCTCGATCATCTTAGGTAAACACGCCCGTGCCGCGTAAACGTGTGCCATAACGTGGATTTCCCACATGGCCTGCCAGACGCTGTTAGGAGCGGATGTCGCCCACCAAGGCTCGCCGTCAGTGGCGATAATCCCAGCGTTGGACACGAATAAATCAATGTGCCCGAACTCGGCCTCAACCGCAGCCACCATGGCCTGCACTTGTGCTTCATCCCGGACATCTACGCCAAACCCCACGCCACCAATTTCGGCGGCGTAGGCTTTTGCATTGGCTTCTTCCAGATCAACCACGACGACGACGCGAGCGCCCTCCTCGTGGAGTTTTTGGCAGATAGCCCTGCCAATCCCATTCGCACCGCCAGTTACGACGCAGACTTTATCGGCAGGATGCATGATTAAGCCGCGTACGCTTTTTCGACGAACTTGGTACGGTGGTAAGTACCGTCGCCAAAGGTCGCGTTAATCATCATCAAGCGCTTGGCAAAGTGGCCGATATCAAGCTCATCGGTAATGCCCATGCCGCCGTGCAGCTGAATCGCTTCGCCGTAAATCAGTTTGCTGTTGCGGTCGATCAACACCTTCAAGGCGTGCACAGTTGCATCGGCCGATTCAGGGCTCTCTTGGTACTCACACAGGACTTTGTAAAGCAGTGATTTTGCCTGCTCGTAGGCCATCATTGTGTCGACCATGCGATGCTGTAGGGCTTGGAACGAACCAATATTGACGCCAAACTGTTCGCGGGTTTTGGTGTATTCCAAGGTTTTGGCATTCAGCACACCCATGATACCGACGGCTTCGGCGGCAATCGCAATAGTCGCTTCACGAATTACCGCATCGACCACGTCCATGGCTTTGCCGGCTTCACCGAGCAGGGCATCGGCACCGAGCGCAACGTTGTCAAAGGTAATGTTAGCCACACGGCCCGCATCCATCATTTGATACGCCAGCTTGCTGACACCCGCGGTGTCTGCGGGCACTAGGAACAACGACAGGCCATCACGATCGAACTGACCACCGCTAGTGCGCGCCAGAACCACCAAATGGTCGGCGTGCTCGCCGTTAAATACCACCACTTTTTCACCGTTTAAGGCGTAACCATCACGGGCGGCACTGGCGCTGGTTTTGCAGTCGGTGATCTCAAAGCGGCTCTGACGCTCAACGAATGCAAATGCGCCAAGCACACCGCCCTCGATGAGCTTAGGGAGGACCGCCGCGCGCTGCGCTTCGTTGCCCGCGCGTGCCACCAAACCGCCAAACAGCACAACTGTCGGCAGATAGGGCTCAACAACCAAACCCTTACCCAGCTCTTCCATAATCACCGAGGTATCGACGATGTTGCCGCCAAAGCCGCCCTCTTCTTCAGCGAAAGGAATCGACAACCAACCCAACTCGGCAAAAGTCTGCCAGTTTTCGGGTTTCATACCCGCATCGGAAGCGACGATAGCCCGGCGCGTATCCCAATCGTAATCGTCTTGCACAAACCGCGCGATTGAATCGCGCACCATTTGTTGTTCTTCACTAAAATCAAAGTTCATCGCAGTTCGCTCCTTTTCTGCTTACTCGAGGCCAAGTACGAACTTGGCGATGATGTTTTTCTGCACTTCATTAGAACCACCGTAGATGGTCGCTGCGCGGCCGTACATAAACTGCCGACGCGCCTCCGAGCCAAAGTCGTGACCTAACACCTCGGGATCCATATCGGTAGACAAGACACCTTGGTAGTAAGCCGCAAGCTCCATACGCAGCTCTTGGGTAGCCTGCTGAAGCTCGGTACCTTTGATCTTAAGCAGTGACGACTCTGGCCCTGGGAAGCCACCCGCAGCCATTGTGGCCAGCGTGCGCAAATCGGTGAACTCCAGTGCCATTAATTCAATTTCAATATCAGCCAGACGCTGCTGGAAGCCCGCATCTTCTAACAGTGACTTACCGCCATTGATTTCTTTCGCAGCGGCTTCTTTGATCAGGCGCAGGTTGCGTTTAACGTCGGCAACACCCGCGATGGAGGTACGCTCATGTGCCAGCAACGCTTTAGCCACACTCCAGCCCTTGCCCACTTCGCCAATGACGTTGGCCGCAGGGACACGGACGTTGTTGAATTCAACTTCGTTCAGGCTGTGATGGTTGTCGATAGAAATGATCGGATTGACCTTGATCCCTTCTGTCTTCATATCCGCCAGGATAAAGGTAATCCCCTCTTGGCGCTTGCCTTCGTTACTGGTGCGCACCAGGACAAAAATCCAATCCGCATACTGCGCATAGGTAGTCCAGATTTTCGCACCATTGATGACGTAGTGATCGCCGTCGAGTTCAGCTTTGGTCTTGAGGCTGGCGAGGTCCGAACCAGAGCCCGGCTCCGAGTAACCCTGACACCACCAATCGTCGCTCGCCAAAATCCGTGGCAAGAACTGCGCTTTTTGCTCGGGCGTGCCAAACTGATATATCACTGGGCCAACCATGCTCAGGCCAAAAGGCACTGCAGCGGGAATACCCGCTAATGAACGCTCGGTTTCAAAGATATATTTCTGCGTCGCAGTCCAGCCAGTGCCGCCGTACTCCGCGGGCCAGTTGGGCGCAATCCAGCCCTTGGCGTGCAGTTTTTTCTGCCATTCGACGACGGCAGTCTTGAATTCTTTGCCACGCATTTTCTGCTGCAGCGCTTCAGTAAAGTTCTCGGTAAAGAATGCTCGAACTTCATCGCGGAAGCTTAAATCTTCCTGTGAGAATGCGATATCCATAACGCCCTCTTATCGTTTGAGATGGTTGATAGGCTCTTGGCAGCTTTGCGTTAGCGCCATTTTGAACCTTGAGTATGTTTTCTTACGCAAAAGAATGTAGGCGGTTTGCGCGTGTATTGCAAGCATTGTCGCGCAATGCTTTAGGGCTCGACAAACACAGCTGCTAGCGTTAATTCAGCGCTAAAGCAACGCGCTCTGACGGCCATGAAGTCCGCCGATCGGGCGGTTTTAGCGCGGCGTTGTCTAATAAAGCAGCGAGAACAGCTTGCGCTGATACTCCGCCGCTAGCGGGTCGGCCTTGCCAATGGTCGCGATTGTGTCCAAGTAGAGGCGCTTGGCCTCCCCATTGCCAAAATCGCGATCGGCGCGCAACACCGTCAGCAAATGCTCAAGGGCGTCGCGGAACGCACCGGTTTGGCTCAGTTGAACAGCGAGTTTCACACGCACGTCATGATTCGCTTCGTCCGCCGCCAGCGCAGCCTCTAAAGCCTCGAGCTCTGGGGACTTGGCCGCTTCGCGCTTCAGTTCAATTTGCGCCACGATTTGTTCGTAGGCGGCATCTTGGTCGACCATTTTAACGTCGGCGAGCACCTGCTCAGCGTCGTCACAACGATTGCCATCAACGTAGGCTTGGGCAAGTAACAAAGTCATCTCTAACGGCCTACCCGCCTCTTCCCAGAGGGGCCGCAAGGCGGTGATCGCCGCAGCGGCATCACCGTCCGCCAGCAATTGTCGAACCGACTCTAATTTTGCGAGATAGGGTGACGGCAAATGCTTTTCTAACACTTCGCGCACCGCAGACTCAGGCTGTGCGCCGGCAAAACCGTCAATCGGCTGGCCATCTTTAATAACCATCACCGTCGGCAAACTGCGCACACCCAGCTGACCGGCCAGCATTTGCTGCTCATCAGCATTCACTTTTGCTAACAAAAAAGCGCCGGCGTATTCGTTGGCCAGCTTTTCAAGAATGGGCATCAACTGCTTACACGGCGCGCACCAGTCGGCCCAAAAGTCCACGACCACCGGCCGCTTGAAAGACTCGTCGATTAACAGCTGCTGAGCATTGCTTTCGTCAACATTGACGATGTGCTCTGTTGTCATGGTGTCCATGGTGCGCTCCCGTTTTTCATCACAATGGTGTCGTTAACACTGTGCAGGGGAGCATTACCACTCACCCCCCACTTCGCACATGCGCTCACCTGACACACAGCAGCGGCTGGCGCAGGAAGCGATGACACACGCTAACTGTTAAATCCCAATACGTCCTGCATGTCGTAGCGGCCCGGCGACTGCCCAGGCAGCCACGCGGCGGCGCGCACTGCGCCACGAGCAAACGCCATGCGCGAACTCGCCTTATGGGTGATTTCCAAACGCTCGCCGTCGGCGGCAAAAATGACCGTGTGGTCGCCCACAACATCACCTGCACGAATCGTCGCAAAACCAATCGTGTTACGGTCACGCGCGCCGGTTTGACCCTCGCGACCATACACCGCCACGTCACGTAAATTCCGGCCGAGGGCATCGGCAACGACTTCACCCATACTCAGGGCTGTGCCTGAGGGTGCATCAATCTTATGCCGGTGATGTGCCTCGACAATTTCGATATCCACATCATTACCGAGTACTGCCGCGGCCTGCGCCAACAACTTAAACGCCACATTGACGCCAGTACTAAAATTGGAGGATTTACACACTGGAATCTGCTCACCGTAGGTCAGCAACATCGCTTCTTGTTCGGGCGTAAACCCCGTGGTGCCCACCACCAAGGCGACGCCATTTGCCGCACAGACAGCGGCATTGCCCAAGGTAGCCTGGGGTATTGTGAAGTCGATCAGTACGTCGATATCAGTAACCACCGCCGACAAATCATCGACCAGTGCTACACCGTTTGCCTCGGCACCCACCAACTCACCCGCATCGGCGCCAAGCAGGGACGAACCGCTGCGTTCAATGGCTGCGGTTAAACGAATATCGTCACCGCTCTCGGCAATCGCCTCGATCAACATACGCCCCATGCGGCCGGCTGCGCCGGTAATACCTACACGGACGGTCACTTGGTCATACCATCAAAAAATGATTTAACACCCTCAAACCAGCTCAACTGACGGGGTGACTGTTTATTGCCGCCCTCTTTAAGCGCAGAGCGGAATTCCTCGAGCAACTTCTTCTGGGTCGCGTTCAAATTCACCGGCGTCTCGATGACTGCGCGGCACAACAAATCGCCAACCGGGCCACCGCGCACAGGCTGCACGCCCTTGCCGCGTAAACGGAACAATTTGCCAGTTTGCGTCTCTGCGGGAATTTTGAGCTTCACACGACCATCTAAGGTTGGCACTTCAAGCTCACCCCCTAAAGTGGCATCGGCAAAACTAATCGGTACCTCGCAGTACAAATTGCGGCCATCGCGTTCAAAGATCGCGTGCTGCTTCACCGACATTTGAACGAACAAATCGCCCGGCGGACCACCGGCAGGGCCTGCCTCGCCCTCACCACTGAGGCGAATACGGTCACCGGTATCGACGCCAGGCGGCACTTTAACCGACAAGGTCTTGGTCTTCTCAACCAGACCTTGGCCGCGACAATCCACGCAAGGGTCTGAAATGGTCTTACCGCGACCGCGACACTTAGGGCAAGTTTGCTGCACTTGGAAAAAGCCCTGCTGCATACGCACTTGGCCTGTACCGCCGCAGCCACCACAGGTAACCGGACTAGTACCGGGCTTAGCGCCGGAGCCGTCACAGGTATTACAGTGTTGCAGGGTCGGTACGCGAATTTCGACGGTGGTGCCGCGAACCGCTTCTTCGAGGGTAATGTCTAGGGTATAGCGAAGATCAGAACCACGCTGTGGACCGCCGCGGCCACCGCCGCCGGCACCGCCAAAGATATCGCCGAACACGTCGCCAAAGATGTCGCTGAAGCTACCACCCTGGAAGCCGCCGCCACCCATATTTTGATCGACGCCAGCATGGCCGAACTGATCATAGGCTTTGCGCTTTTCGGCATTACTCAGGATTTCGTAAGCCCCAGTCGCCTCTTTGAACTTGTGATCGGCATTTTCGTCATCCGGGTTACGGTCCGGGTGAAACTTCATCGCCACACGGCGATAAGCCTTTTTGATTTCTTGCTCACTGGCAGATTTATCTACCCCAAGCACCTCGTAAAAATCACGCTTCGACATAAGGCTCTGGCCTGTTCTCTTTAAAACAACTACGCGGGCAATCGAGGCCCGCGTCAATAAATAGCTCGTTGATCACTGATCGGATCCGCGACCTTCGCAAAGGATAACAGCGGTTTTCACACCGCTGTTACCTGCACGACACTCACTGCTTGTCGTCTTTAACCTCTTCAAATTCAGCATCGACAACATCGTCGCCATCATCGCTTCCGCCTTCGGCACCGGCACCCGCCGCTTGCGCGCCCTCGGCACCTGCTTGCTGAGCCGCATACATCTTCTGCGCAACACCGCCAGTAGCTTCCGTTAAACGGGTTGTGGCCGCTTCAATGGCTTCTTGATCATCGCCCTTCATTGCAGTTTCTACGTCTGCAATTGCCGCTTCAATGGCTTGACGCTCTTCATCGGTTGCATGCTCGCCACCGTCTTCCAAGGTCTTCTTCGCCGCGTGTACCATGCCATCAGCGGCATTGCGTGCGGTAATCAACGCTTCAAACTTCTTGTCCGCCTCGGCGTTCATCTCTGCGTCGTTAACCATCTGCTGAATGTCGGCCTCGCTCAAACCGCCTGAGGCAGTAATACGAATCGACTGTTCTTTGCCGGTGGCTTTGTCTTTAGCCGACACATTCAAAATACCGTTGGCATCGAGGTCAAACGTCACCTCTACCTGGGGCATGCCGCGCGGTGCCGGCGGAATATCGGCCAAGTCAAAGCGGCCCAGCGACTTGTTCTGTGACGCTTGCTTACGCTCGCCCTGAACTACATGAATCGTCACTGCAGTTTGGTTGTCTTCAGCGGTCGAGAATACCTGCGACTTCTTGGTTGGAATCGTGGTGTTCTTCTCGATGAGCGGCGTGGCAACTCCACCCATTGTCTCGATACCCAGCGTCAGCGGTGTGACGTCAAGCAGCAAGACATCTTTAACATCGCCTGACAGAACAGCACCTTGGATCGATGCACCCATCGCAACCGCCTCGTCGGGGTTGACGTCTTTACGGGGCTCTTTGCCGAAGAAATCCGCCACCGCTTTTTGCACCATGGGCATACGGGTCTGGCCGCCAACCAAAATCACGTCTTGGATTTCGCTCGGTGAAAGCCCAGCATCCTGTAACGCCACTTTGACGGGTTCCATCGAGCGCTTAACCAGCGCTTCAACCAGAGACTCAAGCTTAGAGCGTGACAACTTCACGACCAAATGCTTAGGGCCAGTGGCGTCGGCAGTGATGTAAGGCAGGTTCACCTCGGTCTGCTGCGCGCTCGACAATTCGATCTTCGCCTTTTCAGCGGCTTCTTTCAGGCGCTGCAATGCTAAAGGATCATTGTGCAAATCAATGCCGTTCTCTTTCTTGAACTCATCGGCCAAGTATTCGATCAGACGCAAGTCGAAGTCTTCACCGCCTAAGAAAGTGTCGCCGTTGGTTGCCAGCACTTCAAACTGGTGCTCGCCATCAACTTCTGCAATTTCAATAATCGAGATATCGAAGGTACCGCCACCCAAGTCGTAAACCGCAACCGTGCGATCACCCTCGGCTTTGTCCATACCATAAGCCAGCGCTGCTGCTGTGGGCTCGTTGATGATGCGCTTCACTTCAAGACCGGCAATACGGCCCGCATCTTTAGTCGCTTGGCGCTGTGAATCATTAAAATAGGCAGGCACGGTAATAACCGCTTCGGTTACCGGCTCACCTAAATAGTCTTCTGCGGTTTTCTTCATTTTGCGCAGAATGTCCGCCGACACCTGAGGTGGCGACATCTTGTTGTCTTTGACTTGTACCCAGGCGTCGCCGTTGTCGGCTTTGACGATTTTGTAAGGCACCATTTTGATGTCTTTTTGTACAACATCGTCTTCGAATCGACGGCCGATTAGGCGCTTAACCGCAAACAAGGTATTAACCGGGTTAGTGACCGCCTGCCGCTTGGCAGACTGACCAACCAGAATTTCACCGTCGTCGGCATAAGCGACAACTGAAGGCGTGGTGCGGCCGCCTTCGACGTTTTCGATAACGCGTGGCTTGCCACCCTCGAGTACTGATACACACGAGTTGGTAGTACCCAGGTCGATGCCAATAATCTTACCCATTTGTCTCTCTCCTTGCGCCTGCGCTCTACGCCGGCTATTAATTCATGCTTGTTGTTCTATGTGGGTGCGTCTGTCGCTAATTCAAGACTTTTTGTGTGGAATTTATTCCGCAGCCTTAGAAACCATCACCATCGCAGGACGCAACAAGCGGCCATTTAAGACGTAACCCTTCTGCATCACCGCGATCACGGTATTCGGCTCCACATCGGGATTGGGCACCAGACTCATAGCCTGGTGCAGCTGCGCATCGAAGGGTTCGCCCATGGGGTCTACTGCGGTAACGCCGTAACGACCAAGCACATCTAAGAACCCTTTCTGAGTCAGCTCAATGCCTTCAATCATCGCCTTGGTGTGCTCGCTTTCGCCGGTGGCTTCCAGCGCGCGCTCTAGGTTGTCGACCACACTGACCAATTCACCGGCGAAGCGCTCAAGGGCAAATTTTCGGGCCTTTTCAACTTCCTGCTCGGCGCGGCGCTGCACGTTAACCGCGTCGGCCTGCGCCCGCAGGGCGGCATCACGCGCTTCGGCCACGTCGGCTTCGAGCTTCTCAATGGTCTCTTCTAGCGACAATTCGCCCGCAAAAGCTTGCTCGGCCGCATTTTGGTCAGTTTGTGCGTTAGTGTTGTCACTTTGCGCGTTTTCGGACTCGGTGTTTTCGAATGTGTCATCAGCCATAGCAATTTGCCCCGGTTACGGTGTCCAAAGCGGACATACGATGCGTGTTTTGTGTGAGATGATGCCTATGTGGGGACGCCAGCACAGAACTTCAAGCAAAAAATGCGACTCCTTTACTCATCTTTATTTTGTTACACAGTGCAGCGTCCACACAGCGAAGGCCACCATCCACCGTTATGACCAAAAAACATACCCCCGAACACGCCAGCCCCATGCTTATCACCATTCTGCTGCTGGTTGCGGTACTCAACGGACACCCGGTGATTGCGATGCTGCTGGGCACCGCGGTAGCTCTGGTTTATAACAAGCCGGCACCCGATTTCGCTAAAAAGGCCGGCAAATTCGCGCTGCAGACCGCCATTGTTTTACTGGGCTTTAAGCTGACGGCGAATGAGTTACTGCAAATGACCGGCGAGTACAGCGTCATTGTGACCGGCTATGTGCTGCTAACACTCGCTACGGGATGGGGTATTAGCCGATTGCTGGGCCGCTCCAAAACCGCTGGCCCGCTATTGAGTGCCGGCACCGCCATTTGCGGCGGCACCACCATTGCGTCGCTCTCTCCGGTGATCGGTGCAAAGCCCGCTGAAACAGGGGTGGCCCTGGCGCTGGTATTTACCCTCAACGCGATGGCGATGATGTTGTTTCCACCGATTGGGCATTGGCTCGGGCTCAGCCAGCAAGAATTTGGCCTGTGGTCGGCGCTGGCCATTCACGACACCTCGTCGGTGGTCGCTACCGCGGCTATGTACGGCCACGAGGCTGAAAAAGTCGCCACTACGCTGAAGCTCGGGCGCACACTTTGGCTGATCCCCATCATGCTGATAGCCGCGTTGATGTATCGCGCCGACAATGTGCGCGTCAGACTGCCTTTATTCATTGTGCTGTTTATCGCCGCTGCGGCACTGAGTTCGCTGGTTGCACTACCTACATCGCTGTTGCAAGGCGCCAGCCAAATCAGCCGCTTACTGCTCACTGCTGCACTGTTTTTGATCGGTTTAGACATTGATCGCGACACGCTGAAAGGCATACGTGGGGACGTGTTAATTCACGGTTTGGGGCTGTGGATTCTGGCGGCCAGCGGCGTGCTGGGCTGGATTTTTTTATCGCGATAAAGAATAAAAATACAATTTAATATTCTTTTGATGGCGAATGCTTAGCCGCTAGAGTAGCGGGATGAAACAACTTATCCCACAAATTGACACACAAGCCGCGCTGGCATTAGCCGTTTTTTCAGCGTTCTTACTCGCGCCTGTATTGCTGAGCGTTTGAGCCTCAATACATTCGCGAGCAACATCGTCTTGGCGCATAGGGTTAGCGGATCAACCTGCGTAG
>Ga0209137_1002409_pt1 | contig 16522 bp, 15 predicted proteins | sample SaaInl5LU_22_DNA_FD_184642 | JGI IMG/M metagenome (GOLD analysis project Ga0209137, IMG submission 184642) | Marine microbial communities from expanding oxygen minimum zones in the Saanich Inlet - ESP_105LU_22_DNA (SPAdes) (version 2) | ecosystem: Environmental > Aquatic > Marine > Intertidal... | reverse complement strand
AGCTGCGTCACCACGCAACGGCTAGTTACCCAAGCGGCCAAAGGGATCTGACTGTAAATCAGCTGTCATCGACTTCGGGGGTTCGAATCCCTCACTAGCCACCAAGGCCCCACTCCTGAGAGAGTGGGGTTTTTCATTCCATGCGAAGTGTTCAAGTATGAGTGGCTCAGACATAGAACGCCCTTCTGGAATTCATCAAGGGGGTCAGGTAGCATCTGGGCATGCAACGAAACATTCAGCACACCAGTGAGGGCTCGTCAACAAAGGAGTCGAGGGGCAGCGCAGTAATTGTCGGCGCCAACTGGTATCGATTCAGGCCTGGGGAGTACCTCCTGAATCCGCACGTCATGAGCATCTCATTCGTGTGGGTAGTTCGCGGCGGAGGCGTAATCAACTGCGCAGGAAAGTCATTTCGAGTTGGCCCAAGTCATATAGTTCGGCTCCCTTGGCACCACAAAGTGGAGTACCAAGCTGACGCCCAGAACCCTTTTCGAGTGGGGACACTGCACATTGTTCCTCACTACGAAGAAGGCGTTCCTGTTGTTCCTCGAGTGGCTCATCTGGTCAACGATCCGTTGTTGAACGACCCGGCCCGATCGGGAGATCCTTACGAATTTGAACCCGCCATGGCGAACTACCTATCGGGGCCAGCTCGACGGATAGCAGACCTTGGAAGATTTGCTGTTGAGAGATTTACGGATGCCGCATTTGATGAAGAGCTCTATCGAGAATTGGCCAGAGTAGTTCTTGTCGAAAATCGCCTATGGGGTCAGTGGCAAGTGGACAAAGTCTTGCCCGTGGCACTCGAAGAGATGATGGCATTTGCCCGGGCAAACCTGGATTCACCTCTGTCGGTCACTGAGGTCGCGAAGGCTGGGGACTGCAGCGCCACGACGGCCCAGCGATTATTCAACCAGCACACCAGCGTTTCACTTAGAGTTTGGGTTAGACAAGTCAGGCTTCAGGAGGCTGCTCACCTCCTCCGCTCCAGTGGGCTCAGGGTCAATGAAATTGCAGAGATGGTTGGCTTCTCCGACCCGCTTTATTTTTCTAGGGTTTTTCGTGAGGAGTACGGAATGGCGCCAAGTTACTTTGCGCAAGGCGAACTCCGACCATAATTTTACAGCCGCTCCTTCACTCGCGGTGAATCGTCCATGAACTGGGTCGGACGTACATGGTTGCTTATTCTTGTAACCAATAGCTTTAGTTTAACGTTAGTGAACCGAAGGCGCTTGGTGAGTGATGACTGTTATCCATAGGAAGTTTGGTCGAACCGGTTGGAACATAAGTGAGGTTTCGTTTGGAGCCTGGCAACTCGGGGGTCAGTGGGGACCAGTTGACGACAACGAATCCCTAGAAACACTCGTTGAGTGCTACGAATCAGGGATTAACTTCGTGGACACCGCTCAAATGTATGGTTTAGGCCGCAGCGAAATGATCGTGGGTAAGTCGCTTAGAGAGTGGGGCAAGGACGGAATCCGAGTCGCAACCAAGGCCCAGCCTGTAAAGTGGCCCGCAGTGACAGAGGGTGACCCAAAATTTTCCAATCTATATCCGAGAGATTACTTAATCGATCAAGTGGAAGGGTCTCTGAAAAGACTTGGCGTAGAGAGGATAGATCTATACCAGTTACATTGCTGGGCGCCCGATGGCTTGAGGAATAGAGAATGGCTGGAAACGCTTTCGACGCTGCATCATCAAGGCAAAATCGACAAGATCGGGGTTTCAATCCGCGACTATCGTCCTGAGGATGGAGTAGAGCTAGCCAAGAGCGGGTTAGTTGATTCGATTCAAGTGATTTACAACATCTTTGAGCAAGAACCGGAGAAGGACCTCTTTCCTGCTGCGGCCGAAAGCGACACCGCAATTATTGTCCGCGTAGCACTTGACTCCGGGTCACTAAGTGGACTTTGGACTAAGGATACTTACGAGAGTTGGGATGAAGGCTCTGTGCTTCATACCTTTTATCGTGACGAGCGATTCGGTGAAACTTTGAAGCGTATCGAGTTAATCGAGGAAGACACCTCTTCTTACTTCGAAAAACTTGCCGAGGTGGCCGTACGGTTTGTTCTAGACAGACCAGAGGTTTCAACGACAATTCTCGGCATGCGTAACTCACGTCGAGTGCACGAGAACCTGTCTTACTCAGACGGCGTTGGGTTGCCACCGGAACTTAGGGAAAAACTAGCTAGCCACGAGTGGAGAAGGAACTACTACGTATGAATAACTCACCTGAAGTAAGAGCAGAGTTTCTTTCGCACCTTGAAATAGAAGATCGAATGGCGAAGTCATCAATTGTTTACCTGCCGCTGGGAGCCATTGAGTTTCACGGGCCTCATTTACCCACCGGACTAGATGGACTAACAGCGCACGGAGTATGTGTGGCCGCAGCAAAAGTCACTGGAGGTATAGTGTTGCCCACGATTTATCAGGGAACTGGAGGCGAGCACTCAAACTACCCGTGGACCCTAATGATGCCAACCGGGCATGGACTTGGTGAGAATGTCAGGGCCATGTTAGCTCGGTTGGAGGAGTTGGGGGTTGAGTCAACCGTTGTCCTAAGCGGTCACTTCGCTGATGAACAGCGAGCCCTCTTAAAGGAACTGGCAGATAGTTGGTCAGCCGATCAGAGTGCGAAGATGCGACTAACAACTAGAAGCATGGCTGATTGCGATGAGGCCCCAGTTGCTCCAGATCATGCAGGAGTTTTCGAGTCGCTACTTCTAGCGGCCATCCACCCGGATTTAGTTCACGTGAACAGGCTCCCTGAGTCCGCTGCTAACCCAAGCGTGGATCCTGAAGATGACCCTTTTGGTTCGCACCGGCACAAGAAAGACCACGCACTCTGGGGAGTCTTCGGACCAGACCCGAGAAGCATTGAATTGAAAGACTCAGCACCACTGTTGGATGCTCTTGTTTCCTGGCTCGCAGGCTTGGCGTCTTTGGAAAGAGATAGGTCCTGACAACAGGTTGTTGAGTCCATGTTTCGCACCGAGCTCCCATACCTAGCTCCAAAAGGCGAGGGTTAGCATTACAAAAATACAAAGAAAGGCGAACAAAGTGAAAATCACAGTCAAAGAAGACGCGTGTGTTGGTTCGGGCCAGTGCGCTCTAGTAGCAGAATCACTTTTTGATCAGGATGATAGCGGAATCGTGGTTCTTCTAAACGCCAACCCTGACGCTTCACAGGAATCCGCTGCTCAAAAGGCCGCTTCTCTTTGCCCCGCCCGCGCAATTATTGTGAATTAGCCAAATTTTCCTGCCCAGAGCGATTATGAAATCTAGCGAGCGTGTCGTTGTGGTTGGTGCGTCCATTGCTGGGCTCACAGCCGCCGAAAGCCTTCGACTGGAGGGGTTCGAGGGTGAAATCATTTTGATTGGTGATGAAGCACATCTTCCGTATAGCCGCCCTCCCCTCTCAAAGCAGTTATTGATGGGCTTATGGGAACCAGACCAGACCAGAATCAAGTCCAAGCAGGAGCTTGTTGACCTGGGTATCCAATTCCGTGGTTCCAATCCCGCGTTGGATTTGAACCTAGATAGCAAAGTTGTGCTAACTGCCTCAGGGGTTGAGAAATTTGATGCGCTCATTATTGCCACAGGTGCGAAGGCCCGGCAGCTCGGGGGCCAAGGAGTTCAAACGCTGCGCAACCTCGAGGACTCAATCTCGCTGAGAGAGAAACTGAGCACCGCAAAGACTCTCGCGGTTATTGGAGCGGGGGTTTTGGGTTCCGAAATAGCAAGTGCTGGGAGAGCCCTGGGGTCGGAGGTTTTTTTGGTAGGGAAAGCTGAGCACATTAGTTTTGGCTCTGTCGGAAGCTCACTGTCGCAGAGAGTTGAAGATTTACATACGGCCAACGGCGTTGACTTAAGGCTCAGCAGCGACGTTCTTGACATACAGGTTGGTCACGATGGTGCCAGTCTCCTACTTGATTCCGGAGAAGTTATTTACGCGGACCTCGCGGTTGCAGCGGTTGGAGCAATTCCTTGCACCGAATGGCTGGCTAAGTCAGGGCTAGATATCAGCGACGGCGTTGTTTGTGACTCAATCGGTGCGGCAGCGCCTGCCGTTTATGCGATTGGCGACGTGGCAGCCTGGAAAGATCCAGAAACTGGGTTTGCGCGCAGAGTGGAGCATCAAACCAATGCAATCGAACAGGCCATGTCTGTGGCAGGAACAATTGTGAACAATCGTGAATCAATCGCTCCTGTTCCATTTTTCTGGTCGGATATTCACGGCTTGAGTATCAAAGCGTATGGCTGGTTTGACGGTCAGCCACTCAATGAGCTGACTTCAATCTCACCATCTGGTTCGATGCTCGGTTCTGAAACTGGGGGACGAACCAGAGGAGTGGTGTCCTGGGACGCACCATTTAAGGAATTTAGAGCAGGCCGTTCGATAGTCGACGAGTCAAGAAATTTGTCAAATCCAAAACCCTAGTAAAGGATCGAATATGAGCGACAACAAACCTACCTGCCCCGTGAGCCACATTACTCTTCCCGGCGACGGTACCCCAATGAAGCCCTCACCTAGCTTCACTGCTTGGCGAGCAGAGGCATCGGCCACCCCACTGACATATCAAGATGGCCACGAAGGTTTGATTGCTACAGGGTATGAGTTTGCACGCTCTGTGTTATCGGATCCGCGCTTTAGCATGCGCCCCGAGAGATTACCCATGGGTCCAGTCGGAGACCTAGTGAGCGACAAAGATGTCCCCAACGCAGCTCTCCCAGCGGAACTCCCTGGCGATTTAGATGATGACGCACAGATCTCGGAGCGCTCCAACCTTTTGATATTGGACGGAGATGAGCACTCCAAGCTTCGTCGACTTGTGACGCCGAGATTCTCACTCAAGCAGGCGCGAAGCCGTCGTGAGTGGATAAGCAATATGGTCTCTGAGCAGCTCGCGCTATTTTTAGCCAAGGAGCAGCCCGCCGATATATGGATGAATTATGGATTGCCAATTGCAGCTAGGACGCATTGCCACGTGATTGGAGTACCAGACTCACACCTTGAAACTTTCATTCGCCTCTTTGAAGGAAGTTCTACTGCACAGGAAAAGTACGACTTCATTCGCGAAGTTCTAGAACTTAGGAGAGAAAATCCCGGTGAGGACGTAATTTCAGACCTGTTGGCATCGGACGAGATAACCCGCCATGAAACGGAGGGCCTGCTCCGGCTTCTTCTAGGGGCTGGTCGTGACTCAGTCGCGTACCTAATCGCAACTACGTCGGTTGCACTTCTAACAAACCCTGCACAGCTCTCGAGGCTCATCTCTAATCCGGAGCTGATTGACTCAGCTGTTGAAGAATTCATGCGCTTTGGAGCTATGTTTATCACTCTGTTTCCTAGAACTGCCCTTGAGGATGTTGAACTTGAGGGAGTGCTAGTCAAGGCTGGGCAGTCCGTGTCGGTATCATCAGTCGCTGCGAATCGGGATCCTGCACGCTGGGAAAACCCTGATGCCTTTGACGTCACCAGAGACGGTTTCGGGCACCTAGGTTTTAGTTACGGTATTCACGGCTGCATTGGTCAGCAGGTAGCAAGAATCGAAATCTCTGAGGCCATCCGGCAGCTAATCCTTGGGTGTGATGGACTAAGACTTCTGCATGCAGAACAGCTAACACCCATGCCTTTTGCACATCCCGTGGCCGTTTACGAAGCCGGCGCCGTGATGGTTGAGTGGGAAAGATAAGTTAAGTCCCGACTCAAGGCACACACGGGAGTCAACTAATGGTCGTGAGTTGATTGCTTGACCCGAGATGAGTCACGGACTACTAGCTCAGGTTGGAAAACAACCTGGCGCCTACTTGGATTCAGTGGATCTTCAGTTTCCTCAATAAGTAATTCGATAGCCTGCGCCCCAATTAGGGCTGAGGGCTGCCGCACAGAGGTGAGGGAAATAAGGGCACTGCTTGCGAATGAAATATCGTCATAGCCGACCAATGAAATGTCCTTCGGAATCGCGACCTTGTTGCCCACGACTAAGACCTGCATTATTCCAATTGCCAAAAGATCATTTGCTGCAAAAATCGCGTCAGGCCTTTTTGATAGTGGTCTTCTCAGAATCTCTTCGGCTACAGCGCGACCTTCGAGAACGGTTAGGTTCTTGGTCTCAAAAATCTCAAGTTTGACGTGATCACGAGACTTCACTGCCTTTTTTGATCCCTTTAGTCGATCAGAGATTTGTTGGATAGTCACTGGTCCGCCCGCAAACATGATTCGCTCTCGACCTGTCTCGATTAGATGACTGATTGCCATGAATCCTCCAGCAACGTCGTCTACCGCGACTGAGCTCAAGGATTTATCCTTGGACTGGCGATCAACTAGGACTATCGGTGTTCCCCTATCCCTAGCTCGAGACAAATCACTGACATCAGAGGAAACCGGGGAAACCAGCACCCCGGCAACCCTCTGTTCCTCAAACAAACTGAGCAACTGCCTCTCTCGGGCATCGTTTTCGTCTGAGTTCGCGAGCAAAATTGACATCTGGTGTTCCGCGGCCGCTTCCTCAGCGCCACGAGCAACGTCGGTAAAAAATGGGTTACTGACATCAAGAACGAGCAGCCCAATGGAACGAGACTTACCAGCCCTCAGTTGCCGCGCTGCATCATTTCTGACAAAGCCAAGAGAGCTAATCGCTTGACGCACCTTCTGCACCGTCTTATCTGCAACCTTCTCTGGGCTGTTGAGAACGTTGGATACAGTTCCAACGGACACGCCTGCTCTTCTCGCAACATCCCTAACGCTTACGGACACAACTCACCATCAATCTCATTGAACGTTCAACCTCATAGTAGCGCAGAATTGTAACGATTCAATTACAAACTCAAATTTCCCACCCTTCAATTTGTCCAAGCAAGTAAATTTATGTCCAGTAAGTTGAAACGATTCATAATGACGATGGAGTTTCCTGAAATGTCAGCTAGTTCTAGGGTCGTACTAGAGATCAAGAACGCCGTGAAAGCATTCGGCGGAGTCCAGGCGCTGTCCGGGGCTGACCTTGTTTTATACGAGGGCGAAATACATGCGCTCCTGGGCGAAAACGGAGCCGGAAAATCCACTCTTTTGAAATCTCTAGCCGGCGTACACAGAATTGACTCGGGCTCGATAACCCTGAATGGCAATTCCTTCCAGCAAGGAAGCACTCGAACCGCACAGCAGCAGGGTGTGGCAGTGATTTACCAAGAGCCAAGTTTGTTTCCAGACCTAACTCTTGCAGAGAATGTATTTGTTGGAAGACATCTTCAAACTGCCAAGATGGTGGACTGGTCCAAGATGCAGCTCGAAGCAAAGACGCTATTCGATCAGCTTGGAGTCGACCTTGACGTTAATCGGATTGCTCGAGGACTCTCAATTGCAGATCAGCAAATTGTGGAAATTGTCAAGGCGTTGTCCATTAAGGCTCAAGTAATTGTTATGGACGAACCGACCGCAGCCCTTTCCTCGAAGGAGGTGGAGAGGCTCTTTAGCGTTGCAAGAACTTTGCGAGATCAGAACTGCGCAGTCGTATTTGTTAGCCACCGCTTGGACGAAGTTTTTGCGCTCTGTCAGAGAATGACAGTCATGCGCGATGGCGCGACAGTCGGCTCTGACGAGATAACGAATGTTTCCGAAGCACAGATTATCAAAATGATGGTTGGTCGAGAAGTATCTGAACTGTTCCCGAAGCAACCCCCAAAGCTTGGGGATGTTGTACTAAAAGTTGAAAATCTATGCTCGTCTGGTCAGTTTGCAGGCATCAATTTCGAGGTACGAAAAGGAGAAATTTTTGGTCTTGCCGGCTTGGTTGGCTCGGGGCGCTCCGAAATTGTCAGAGCAATTTTTGGAGTGGACCAATACGACACCGGGTCTGTCTCGGTGCACGGCGTTTCGTTGCCGAAAGGAAGTGCCTCAAAAGCCATGGCTGCTGGCATCGCCCTAGTCCCTGAGGACAGAAGGCAACAAGGCTTGCTGATGCCATACTCCATCGCTAAGAACACGTCCATCACAGTTTTACAGAAATTAATCAGGAGATTTGTTGTGAGGAGGAAGTCCGAAGAGCAGGTCGGGCTGAAGTGGGCAAAAACGCTGCAACTTAAGTTCACCTCGATTGGAGACGCAGTCGAGAGACTTTCTGGAGGGAATCAGCAGAAGGTTGTCCTGGGCAAGTGGCTTGCCACAGACCCAGCTGTGCTAATTGTTGATGAGCCAACGCGCGGTATCGACGTGGGTACAAAATCAGAAGTACACCGACTTCTCTCGGAAATGGCTCAGGAGGGCCTAGCCATCATCATGGTTTCCTCTGAACTGCCTGAGGTTCTCGGGATGGCAGATCGCATTGTTGTGATGAGAGAAGGCCGCCAAGTGGGAACTTTATCGAGAGATGAGGCAACTCCCGAAAAAGTAATTTCTTTAGCCACTGGAGCGGGGGCACTCCGGTGAGAGCTCTAGGTAGGCTGATTCGCGTTCGGGAAGTCCCGGTTTTACTGGGACTTGTTATCGTGTTCGTTGGCACGGGGCTTTTGAACCCCATATTTTTTAGCGTCAGCATTTTGAATGACATTCTTTTTGGGGTGGCCATCGTGGCAACTCTTGCCATTGCGCAGACCTTTGTGATTGTAATGAGGCACATTGACCTATCAGTTGGATCCGTCGTTGGATTCACCTCCTTTCTTATTGGTGATTTATCCTCTAAAGGGTTCTCACTAGGGGCTGTCTTGTTAGCGGCTCTTCTAGTCGGCGCCTCTGTAGGCGCAGTGAATGGTTTCCTAGTTGCCTACCTAGGACTTCCGAGCCTGGTGGTTACTCTTGCAACCCTGTACATCGTGCGTGGAATTTTTAACGAAGTAGGTAAAGGGCAAACCATCGTAGAAAGCATGGTTCCCGAGGAGCTTAACTGGCTGGGCCTAAACAGGCTTTTTGGTATTTCTTATCTCTTCATAATCGTTTTGGTCTTGATGGTTTTTGCTGGATTTCTGATGCACAGAACCCGCGCAGCTCGAGACTTGTATGCCATTGGTTCCAACCCAAGCGCGGCAGGGTTAGTAGGTATTCCAGTGAAACTTAGGGTCCTCTTGGCTTTCACAAGTACAGGAGCCATCTCTGGGCTGGCTGGAGCGGTAATGCTGGCACGGTTCAATAGTTCAAGCACTCAGTCAGGCCTTGGCCTCGAGCTACTCGTGATAGCAGCCTGCGTTGTAGGCGGAGTCTCGATAGCAGGTGGAACTGGAAGCGTGTTTGGTGCGGTAAGCGGTGCAGTTTTGCTGCAGACCATCCTCATGGCGATCGGCGCACTCGGCATCCCTCAGTTCTGGCAACTCGCGGTCAACGGCACTCTAATAATCGCTGCAATCGGGCTGGACAGATATCTTTCAACACGCGTCAAGTCCTCAAACATAATGGGGGCTTCGTCGTGACCAATCTATCCACTCCAAAGAATCTGCTGACTTGGGACAAGGGCGTTGTGTTGTTTCTCGTTATTTCGATCTTTATCGGGAGCTTTGCGTCTGAGTACTTTGCGACCGCTTCCAATCTGAGTTTTGTAATTGCATCAATTGCCGAGATAGCAATTATTGCGATAGCGATGGCCTATCTGATTATTGCTGGAGAGATTGACCTCTCCGTCGCGTCCATTATGGCGCTAACGAGCGCCTCGGTCGGGTACGCCTTCCAAGCGGGGGTCGCCTTTGAGTTAGCTGTGGTGATCGGGCTTGTTGTTGGTCTGTTGGCGGGTTTGTTCAACGGAGTCTTGGTGACAGTGTTTGGACTGCCCTCGCTTGCCGTCACGATAGCAACGCTCGCTTTGTTCCGGGGGCTGTGCTGGGTCCTGTTAGAAAACAAGCCGGTTAACCAACTGCCGCGCGAATGGATTGATCTTGGAAACAAGAACATCCCCGGCACTTTCTTTCCGTGGGCCACAATCCTTGTCGTGTTGCTCGCTGGAACGGCATGGTTTGTTCTTCATCACACCAAGCTGGGCAGATGGGTATTCGCCATCGGAACGAATGCTGACGCGTCGAGGTTCAGCGGCATACCCGTCAACAGCGTGAAACTCGGACTATTTGCGTTCACGGGCCTTATGTCAGCAGTGGCAGGAGTCGTGTACACACTGCGATTCGCAAGTGCGTCGCCGGACGGCGGCACTGGTTACGAGCTGAGCGTGATTGCAGCCGTGCTTTTCGGCGGGGTTGCAATCGCAGGTGGAGTCGGAACGATGTGGGGAGTTCTTGCAGCGGTGCTTTCGCTTGGAGTAATTAAGTCTGGACTCCAACTCGCCGGTTTCTCAGCCAACGCGCTGCTAATTGTAAGCGGCGGGCTGCTATTGATTTCAGTGATCCTACCGAGGGTCACTGAATTTGTGCGTGTCCACAGGTCGAAGGCCAGCACAATCAAACGAACACAATAAAAAGAAAAAGAAGGGGTACAAAAATGAAAAAGCGAAAAAGTATTCTCGCTGCGGCAGTCACGGGTGCTTTCCTTGCCTTCGGCTTGGTTGGCTGCGCCGCAACTGATGAAGCCGAATCTCCAGCTACTTCAGCGGCAGGCACAACCGATACCGCCGAAGCACTAAAGATTGCAATCGTTCCTAAGGCAATAAATATCGGATATTTCACGGGTTGGAACGAAGGAGCACAAGAGGCCTGTGCAGAACTCGGGGCAACATGTGACTACATCGGTCCAAACGAAATCACTGGGGCAGCACAGACTGAGTTCATCAACCAGGTAATTCAGCAGAACTACGACATCCTTGTGATCTCGGCAGCAGATCAGAATGCGATCGTTCCCGCTCTTGACAAGGCTCGCGAGGCAGGCATTATCATCGTGACATCTGACGCAGACGTTGCGGCAGAGTCAGTGGGAAGCCGCCTTGTTTCAATCCTTCCATCCGAGCAGGACGACATTGGTACTGCACAGGTTGACTGGATTGCCGAGGCAATCGGCAGCGAGGGCTCGGTAGCCATCATCACGCCGGCTAACGCTGCTAACCAGACAGCGTGGATTGCTGCAATGGGTCCTTACCTAGAGAGCCAATACCCAGACATGTCATGGGCCGGTGGTTCACTGGAGTCAGCCACATTCTTCGCTAATGACCCAACTGAATCAGCCGAGGCATTTGCTTCGATTCTTGCTCAGTACCCAGATGTAGCTGGAATCATTTCCCCGACCACAGTTGGTGTTCTCGCTGCGGCCGTAGAGAAGAAGGCCAAAGGTGCTGCTGTAAAGGTGACCGGTCTCGGGCTTCCATCTGAGATGGCACCATACATTGAAGACGGAACCGTCGAGAAGGTTGGACTTTGGAACCCGCTTGACCTGGGGTATGTAGCTGTTTATGCAGCTGTTGCAGCCAAGAACGGTAACTTTGATGGTGCAATTGGCTCAACTTTCACCGCCGGAGACAAGACCTACACAGTAGTGGACGGTGGAATTGCTTACCTGGGCTCTCCATTCACCTTTACCAAGGAGAACATTGGCGAGTTCAAGCTTATTTACTAGTCAGTAAATAGGAGCAAGTACCTTGATCAGCCTGTGGTGGGTGGTGACACCCACCACAGGCCCTCTCGAGAACAACCGTTAGGAAGAGAAATGCAGAGAGTTGGCTTCAGACTTCAGCTTCAGAAAGAGCGTCTCGATGAATACGTTGAACACCATAAGAACGTCTGGCCGGAGATGAAGGCAGCACTAACTGAAACTGGGTGGCAAAACTACACACTTTTCCTGGATCGCAAAGACGCAACACTTTTTGGTTATTTTGAAACACCTGACTACCAGGCTGCTCTGGATGGGATGGCTACCAAAGACATCAACCTAAAGTGGCAAGCCATGATGGCGGAGTTTTTCGTCACGGTGGATGGACGCAGACCAGACGAGGGCTTCCTTCGTCTAGAGGACGTCTTCTTCCTGCCCTAAAGCAGACACAAAAAATTTTGGACCACTCAAGCATATGTATTACAAACAAAGACAAGGTTGATCCCAATGGCAAGCACAATCAGCGAGCAGGAACTATTCGCAAAACTTGACGACCAGGCAATTGAATTGCCCTCTTGGGCTTTCAGCAACTCTGGCACAAGGTTCAGGGTCTTTGGCTCACCAGGTGCTCCTCGCACAGTCTTCGAGAAGATAGAAGACGCAGCCCAGGTCCACAAGTACACAGGAATCGCTCCTAAAGTCGCGCTTCATTACCCCTGGGACAAGGTTGACTCATTTGGAGAACTAAAGGAACACGCCAACCACCATGGTTTAGAGCTTGGCACACTTAATTCGAATACTTTCCAAGATGAGGAATACAAACTCGGTAGCTTGGCTCACCAGGATCCCAAGGTTCGTCAGCGTGCGATTGATCACCACTTTGAATGCATAGATGTTATGAACGAAACAGGCTCACGTGATCTCAAGATTTGGTTAGCTGATGGATCCAACTACCCTGGTCAGGACGATATGCGCACTCGTCAAGACCACCTAGCTAACTCGCTGGAGCAGATTTATGGGCGAATAGGCGAGAATCAACGACTTGTACTGGAATACAAATTTTTTGAACCGGCTTTTTACCACACCGATGTTCCGGACTGGGGTACCGCCTATACACAGGTCAGAGCACTAGGAGATCGTGCCGTTGTTTGTCTTGATACGGGTCACCACGCCCCTGGAACGAACATCGAGTTCATCGTTATGCAGCTGCTTCGGCTCGGCAAGCTGGGGTCATTTGATTTCAACTCTAGATTCTACGCCGACGATGACTTGATTGTCGGCGCAGCTGACCCTTTCCAACTATTCCGGATAATGCATGAGGTAATTCGGGGTGGTGGATACGGCGCGCAGTCCGGAGTGGCATTCATGCTGGATCAATGTCACAACATCGAAGACAAAATACCCGGCCAGATTCGAAGTGTGATTAATGTTCAGGAGATGACCGCGAGAGCGCTTCTCGTGGACAACGAAGCTTTGGATAGGGCACAGAAAAACGGGGATGTGCTAGCTGGAAATGACGTACTCATGGATGCCTTTTACACCGACGTCCGCCCCGCGCTTGGAGAGTGGCGTAAATCAAGGGGCTTGGATGCTAACCCACTCGAGACATTCACCAAATCCGAATATTTGAAATCGATTGTTGCATCGCGCGTCGCTGGGCAACAGGCAGGCTGGGGTGCGTAAGGGACATGAGTAATAAAACGGTAGCTGACCTGATTGGTCGCAGCAATCGGCTTGGTTCCAACCCGGCCTATACAAACTACGCGGGTGGTAACACTTCGGCGAAGGGCGAGGGAATCGATCCGGCCACTGGTCAGCCAGTGAAGCTTGTTTGGGTAAAAGGCTCTGGAGGAGACCTAGGCACGCTTCGCGAGGATGGTCTTGCTGTCTTGCAGCTTGAGCGCGTTAGAAGCCTAAAGAAGATTTACCCAGGCGTTGCAAGAGAAGACGAAATGGCAGCCGCATTTGATTTTTGCCTCCACGGTAAAGGCGGTGCAGCACCATCAATCGACACAGCAATGCATGCGCTCGTTGAAGTTGAACATGTTGACCACCTGCACCCGGACAGTGGAATTGCAATCGCAACTTCGAAGAATGGCAAGGCGCTTACCAAGAGGATTTATGGCGATCGCGTGCTATGGGTTGACTGGAGAAGGCCTGGTTTCCAGCTTGGTTTGGAAATCGCCAGACTGCAAGCCGAGAACCCAAAGGCAATTGGATGCATTTTGGGAGGCCATGGAATAACCGCGTGGGGAAAAACTAGCAAAGAGTCCGAAGCTAACTCAAAGGAAATTATCAGAGTTGCCGAGTCATACATAGCTCGAGAAGGAACGGAGCGCCCTTTCGGTGAAAAGATTGCCAAGTTCCAACCACTACAGCCAGCCGCTCGGCGGGCACGTGCGGCCGAGATCGGCGCCTTTATTCGAGGCCTCGCCTCAACTGATAAGCCCCAGGTTGGTCACTTCAACGACTCCGACTCTGTCTTGGAATTCATGGGAAGTTCGAAGCTAAAAAAATTGGGAGCGCTTGGCACCAGCTGCCCAGATCACTTCTTGCGCACCAAAGTCAAGCCGATGATTTTGGATCTTCCAGGAGATGCTGACCTGGATTTGGTAAAGGCTCGATTGACCGTCCTGCACGAGCAGTATCGAAAAGCGTACGCAAACTACTACCAAACGTATTCGAAAGAGAATTCACCAGCAATGCGAGGAGCTGATCCAGCAATCGTTTTGATTCCTGGAGTTGGAATGTTCTCGTTTGGTTCAACAAAACAAAGCGCTCGCGTTGCCGGTGAATTTTATCTAAATGCCATTAATGTTATGCGCGGAGCCGAAGCAATTTCAAGCTACTCGCCAATCAGTGATGCTGAGAAATTTAACATTGAGTATTGGTCCCTAGAGGAGGCCAAACTCCAAAGAGCGCCGAAGCCCAAACCGCTGGCCACGAGGGTCGCTTTTGTGACCGGAGCGGGAAGCGGCATCGGTAAGGCAATCGCTGAGCGAATTGTTTCCGAGGGGGGCTGCGTGGTAATTGCCGACCTAAACCTAAAGGCCGCTCAAGAAGTTGCCTCTGCCCTTGGGTCTGATAGTGCGGTTGCCGTGACGATCGACGTCACCAGCGAAGAGCAAATCAAGAAAGCGCTTAACGACGCTGTCTTGGCTTTCGGGGGAGTTGACCTAATTGTTAATAATGCTGGACTCTCAATTTCTAAGCCATTGCTCGAGACAACGCAAAAGGACTGGGATCTCCAGCACGACGTCATGGCCAGAGGGTCTTTCCTGGTTTCTAGAGAGGCAACCAGGATCTTACTGGACCAAAAACTTGGCGGCGACATTATCTACATTTCCTCTAAAAACGCGGTTTTTGCAGGTGCGAACAACATCGCTTACTCTGCCACCAAAGCTGATCAGGCTCACCAAGTTCGTCTGCTAGCAGCCGAACTCGGTGAGCACGGCATTCGTGTCAACGGCATCAATCCTGATGGAGTAGTTCGCGGGTCCGGGATATTCGCCAAGGGCTGGGGGGCTTCTAGGGCAAAGGTTTACGGAGTGAAGGAAGAGGACCTTGGTGAGTTCTACGCTCAGCGAACATTGCTAAAGCGCGAAGTTGTGCCGCAGAATGTTGCAAACGCCGTTATTGCCCTGACTGCTGGCGAGCTGAGTCACACCACAGGTCTGCACATTCCCGTTGATGCTGGCGTAGCCGCGGCGTTCTTGAGGTAGCACGATGGCAAGCGCTGCCCGCTTTGCTGCGGTTGATCTTGGAGCATCTAGCGGCCGAGTAATCCTTGGAAGTGTGTCTAAGGACGCAATCAATTATGAGGAGGTTCACAGATTCGGCAACGGACCAGTTTCAAGAGAAGACGGTTTGTACTGGGACATCGGGTTACTCAAGAGCAACGTAATGCAGGGCCTGTCAAAGCTTTCAAAATTTGAGGTAACAAGTATCGGCGTTGACGCTTGGGCAGTTGACTATGGCTTGATAGACAGAGGCGGGAAATTAGTCGGAGAACCGCATCACTATCGAGATGAACGAAATATGCGTGGTGTAAAAATCGTTGAAGCGAAAGTCAGCGTTGATGAGCTTTACGGCCAAGTGGGACTGCAGTTCTTGCCATTTAACTCGCTGTATCAACTCGCAGTCGATCACGCTGAGCAAAGTGATCTCCTGAACCAAAGTGACAAGGCGCTATTGATCCCTGACTTATTCAACTTCTGGCTCTGCGGGTCTAAGGTTACTGAGCGCACTATCGCTTCGACGACTGGCTTATTGGATCCGAAAACCAAGAGCTGGCATCGCGGTCTAATTAACACCTTGGACCTGCAAGAGCGGCTCCTGTGTGAAGTGGTTTCGGAAGGCACAATCCTCGGAAGCGTGAATCAAGAAACGGTCCCGGTTGCCGGATTGAACTCATCTACCAAGGTGGTTACAGTTGGCTCGCACGACACTGCCTCAGCATTTGTTGCCGTTCCAAGTACGAAACCCGGCTCTCTGATTATCTCGAGTGGCACATGGAGCTTGCTGGGGGTAGAACTAGATGAGCCTGTGCTGAGTGAGGCAGCTCAAAAGGCTAACTTCACCAATGAAGGTGGAGTGGACGGGCGCGTTAGGTTCCTTAAAAACGTGACAGGCCTTTGGCTGCTTCAGGAGTCAATTCGCGAATGGCGGGCTGCCGGCAAAATTCACCAGATTCCCAAGCTAATAGGCCAAGCAAGCACACTTTCAAGAAGATCAGTGATAGATGTAGACCACGAGCGGTTGGTCTCTCCAGGCGATATGCCGAAAAAAATTCAAGAAATCTGTCGGGAAACAGGTCAGTGGGTTCCCGAAACTGAAGCAGAAATCGTTCGGACTGTCATTGACTCTCTGGTCCAAAAGTACGTGGCGGTTATTGCAGAACTCGAGACTCTAACAAAAAACAAAATCGAAAGAATCCACATCGTTGGTGGTGGAAGCCAAAACGATCTGCTCAATCAGCTCACTGCGAACGCTACGGGGCTCGAGGTCCTTGCAGGACCAGTAGAGGCCACAGCGATAGGCAATCTGGTGGTGCAGGCAAGAACTGCTGGAGCA
>Ga0209137_1002407_pt1 | contig 16527 bp, 14 predicted proteins | sample SaaInl5LU_22_DNA_FD_184642 | JGI IMG/M metagenome (GOLD analysis project Ga0209137, IMG submission 184642) | Marine microbial communities from expanding oxygen minimum zones in the Saanich Inlet - ESP_105LU_22_DNA (SPAdes) (version 2) | ecosystem: Environmental > Aquatic > Marine > Intertidal... | reverse complement strand
ATAAATGCATATGATATGACATATGGTATTAGTAAATTGAACCCATTAAATAGTAAGTTCTTAGTAGCACCACCATTTACACAATTAACAGAAACGAAAATAGTAGCAAGTGATAGAGCAGTAGATGATTATTTTGGATATAGTGTAGCCATAAGTGGAAATTATGCTATTGTGGGAGCATATTATGAAGACAACCAAAGAGGAGCAGCTTATATTTTTGAAAGAGTTGATGGTTCTTGGAGTCAAAAACAAAAAATAGTAGCAGGTGATAGATATGAAGGTGATCAATTTGGAACAGGTGTAGCCATAAGTGGAAATTATGCTATTGTGGGAGCATATAACGAAGATGGATTTAGAGGAGCAGCTTATATTTTTGAAAGAACAAGTGGTAATTGGAGTCAAAAACAAAAAATAGTAGCAAGTGATAAAGGAGCAGGTGATCAATTTGGAAGAGGTGTAGCCATAAGTGGAAATTATGCTATTGTGGGAGCAGTGGGGGAAGACCCAGATGACATCAATGCAGCAGGTGCAGCATATATTTTTGAAAGAACAAGTGGTAATTGGAGTCAAAAACAAAAAATAGTAGCAAGTGATAGTGAATCACGTGATGAATTTGGAATTAGTGTAGCCATAGATGGTAGTTATGCTATTGTGGGAGCATATGGAGAAGACCACGACGCAAGTGGTAATACTTACAAATCTGCATCAGGTTCAGCTTATATTTTTAAAAGAACAAGTGGAACTTGGAGTCAAAAACAAAAAATAGTAGCAAATGATAGATACTATTCTGATTTTTTTGGACATAGTGTAGCCATAAGTGGAAATTATGCTATTGTAGGGGCATATCAAGAAGACCACGACGCAAGTGGTAATACTTACAATTCTGCATCAGGTTCAGCTTATATTTTTGAAATAGATACAAGTGGTAATTGGAGTGAAAAACAAAAAATAGTAGCAGGTGATAGATATGAAGGTGATCAATTTGGATATAGTGTAGCCATAGATGGTAGTTATGCTATTATTGGAGCACATTATGAAGACCCAGGGGACACAGTAAATGCAGGTGCAGCTTATATTTTTGAAAGAGATACAAGTGGTAATTGGAGTGAAATAAAAAAAATAGTAGCAAGTGATAGAGAAGCAAGTGATTATTTTGGAACTAGTGTAGCCATAAGTGGTAATTATGCTATTGTGGGAGCATATGGAGAAGACCCAGGGGACACAGGAAATGCAGGTTCAGCATATATTTTTGAAGGTTGATTTTTTGATAAAAATATTCATTTATCAAAAAATTTATAGATTTCTATTAATTCTTTTTGGTAATCCATGACCAAATACTACCATATAAATGAGAACCACAGCACCAATTAAAACACTTCGGTTCTCAGCAACAACTTGTGGTTGTTTCAACAAATAAATCATCACCAAGTATAACAATACACCGATGATGACAGAGTGCAAAAGCATCATTAATCCACGTTCCATAATATAAACTATGTATATATTTTTATTTCCGAGAACCCAATAAATAAGATACTAATGGAATTTCGCGTTTTCTCAACAAATGCGATTCAAACGCCACATTGTATTTTGATAATAATTTGTAATCCTCTAAAAATTCCTCATAATCTCTCAATAAATCGTCTATTTTATATCTTTCATCAATATTTGCTGTAATCATTTTTTCAAACATGGTTCTCAATTTCATAGCCAAATCGTCACTTAATAAATGAGCCACATGATTCAATACGTAATATAGTGAAAGTCCTAAACCATATATATCAAAGGTTCTCAATGTAGTGTCTAGAAAGTTTTCATACTTATCAGCAAGTTGTGTATCAAGACTATGAAAGAGTCCTGCATTGTTTTTTTTCTGGAACTCACGAGAACATGATAGAAAATCATAAAACATATTCACATTTTGAGTAACATTATGTTGATTATTAGACGTTATATATTTCACAAAATTCAGTCGTTGTGATGAAGATTTATTAACAAGACGCACATATTCATTGTAGTTCATAAACATGTATTCCATTGGAAAGTACCAATATGAAATACCGAATTCATAACTAGAGGTTCTCGCTTCATCTTTAATTTGTTCTATAGAATTCATGAACCCAAAATCAATATAATTCAAACGATTATCTTTTTCATTATATACAATATTGAGCGGTTTGATGTCATGATGTATGCTATCATTAATCAAGAATTGTTTCAATCCATAAATAAGACGATGTACTTCAATGAAAAATAATTCTACTTTTTGTGTATTAGACCGAGATTTCCGAGAAGACTCCATATTCTTCGCAAATTTCTCCAAAGTAATACCTCCGTTTTCCATTAACAACAAACGATAATCATCAATTTTATCATATTTAAAATCTTCGCAACCTTTAATAGACTGTTTATTGTATTTACTTTTTTTAGGTTTACAAGAACTAGGTTTCCCCAAATAAAAATTATTCTTTTTGTCAATTTTCTGAATACGCTTAAATTCTTTTAATTCTTTGTCCAAATGTTTGCGTGTCATAAGTTTAGATATTTTATTTTTACTCACCTTTTTTTTAGTACATTGTAGTGAGGGACGATGTACGCATCCATATGAACCTTCACCAATTACTTCACTCATTTATATATAATTACATATAAATGATTTCATAATACCCGATTTACTCAACTAAAATGGTATTGATAAATTTCTCTAATCCATTAAAAGAGACCTTAGAATCAAATTCTATTATTCCATCTTCGCTACCAGCACCCTTAATATCCATTTTAATAGTAGGATATCCTTGTACATCAAATTTCGCCACTAGTTCCTTTACGTTGTTATTATGACTACCTGGTGTATTTGGTTCACTGGTTGCATCGTTATCACAATCAATAGATTTACAGTGAATCTTGTATCCATTGATTACTTTATTGTCATATGCGGCTACAAATTTTTCCCATTCAGGTTTAGCCTTTGTACAATGAGGGCACCATGTAGTATAGAAAAAATAGATTTCAGCACTTCTATCATTTTGATTCGCATTGGCCACGTCATTGAACTTATTCTTTTCTAGAGCGGCTTTTCCATATTGTTGATATGCAAAATAAGCACCATATAAGAAAATAATTAACAAAGCAATGATCAAAATGGTTAATCTATATGGTTTTATGATGTCAAATAAAGATTGGACGATTTTATACATTATATATATTCCATATATTTTTTGTGTACCTTTTTTACGTAGTGTTTGTTTTTGATTTCAAAAATATGTTTATAGATATATGGAAGTTCCTAAATTCATTTTCATTGTACCTTATAGAGATAGAGAGCAACATTATCTGTTTTTTAAATCTCATATGTCTAAGATACTTGAAAATATAGAACACCGAATACTCTATATTCACCAAAATGATAAAAGAGCATTTAATCGTGGCGCCTTGAAAAACATTGGGTTCTTAATAGTCAAAGATTTATATCCTGATAATTATAAAAATATAACGCTCGTATTTAATGACATTGATACAATGCCATTTACACCAGGATTTTTAGACTATAATACAAATACATCCATTATAAAACATTTCTATGGTTTCAAATTTGCTTTAGGTGGTATTGTTTCAATAAAGGCCGAGGATTTTGAAAAGATTAATGGATTTCCAAATTATTGGGGCTGGGGGTTTGAAGATAATGAATTACAGAAACGTGTATTAAATGCTAAAATGAAAATTGATCGTTCTCAATTTTACGATATAATGGATAAGAATATTTTGCATCTACAACATGGATTTGATAGACCTATTAATAAAGCAGATATGAAAAAATACAAAAGCAACTCTAATGAAGGTATCAAAAGTATAAAAAAATTAGAATATACAAATAATGATGACTTTATTGATATAAATTCATTTGATACAGGAAGAGCGGAAGATGTTACCAAGCGTATGAATTTTGACTTGAAAAATGGGAATAAAATAAATATAAATCGTTTGGGTGGTATGAAGATGTGTTTTTAATTCACTTTTGAAAATTTAAATGTAATACCAATGTTTGTATCGTTTTCCCAAATACCTGATATTTTCAAGATGGTTCTGTCTCCATAATCACTTGTTTTGTATAATTTTAAGACGTTATTTAATAAAGTGTCCTTCAGTGTATAATTAAACGGTTTTGTTACATCAAATTTCTTCTTATAGAATGTCAGTATGTCTTCTTCTATTTTATACAAAATATCTAAATCTTTGATTTTATCTATTTTGAATAATGAGTTGCTTACATAATTACCTTCTAAATGAATCAAAAAATATAAACCAACTGTATTCAAAAAATCATTTGAATAGAGTACTTTAGTAAATTTTCCTGTCATTAACATGTTTTTCTTTGTATCTAAAAGAAATACATTATCCCTTTTATAATTATTTAAATGATATGCAATGTTCATTATATATCATTCTAATTAATGTTTAAACACTTTGTTTTATAATATTTATTTTGATTCTAACATCTTTTCTAGTTCTTCTAATTGTTTGTCGGCTTCAGATTCTTCCTCCTCTTTTGTTTCTTCGTCAATGTCTTCACTTTCGGTGCTTGAATTACCTTCAATTTTCTTTTCTTCTTTCTTATCATTATCTTCATCTTCATCGTGTTCAGCGCCTTCTTTCATTCCTTCAATATTAGGAAAGGCATTTGTCAACAAAATGTAGCTAAATAACAATATTACAACAACTAAAACCAATGTTTTCAAATTAATGTTAAAATTCATGTTTAACTTCATAATAAACTATATACTATATATATATAAATTTTATAAATGACAAGCGTTTTTCACAAAAATAAACCAATTATAAAATGGAAAGGCGAAACTTATACACAAATATCTAGTGCAATAAAGCGTAATACACGTGAAGCACCAAGTGTGAATGATTATTTCAGGGCTCAACCAAGCGAAACATACAGGCGTGTTGTTGCAAGTGAATCTGTTGATTGTAACCCCCGTATTTCTATCAAAATTGATGAAATCAATCGTCCAGGTGGTTTAAATACCACAACTGTTGAAAATAAGGGTTTAGCTACAACGAATGATATTATTAAACAAAACAATTCATCTGCATATTATCAAAACAATGATGTACGATGCTTACAAGCACAAAATACAGAAGCAAATGCTTTGCGACGTGTTCGCAGTGCAGGTATGTCCAAACGCAATGACACTAAATATTTTTCTGATACAAAACAATACTTGAAAAATCGGAATTTGTCATTCCAAAGCAACGAATTTTTCAGTTTGAAAAAAGGCGATGCGGATTATCGTGCAGGTACATCACAGGCGTCCAATAATGTCTATGTGTCCACAAATGTGAATCATTGCAATAAATTCAAATTTTCCGAAGATACAAGTTTCCAATATGTTTGGTATGATGACGCTTCTTACAATGTTCCCATCGTTGCAGGTGAATATGACATCGGAGATATTAATAGAGCATTATATAGTGTTATGACTACAAATAATCATTATAAATTGGAACTTCCTCATAGAAGCAAAGAATTTTTCATTAAATTTTTGTATGATGCTTCTACACGTAAAGTGAATATTGAATTAAAGCAATATTTAGGAGATACGAATAGTAGTGGTGTTGTTTATGGTGATGAAAATGCACCAGAAGCAGAATGGGCTGATGCATTTAACCAAAACATGGTGATTCGTGTTGTTATAGATCAACCTGTATTTGCTAATGCCATTGGCTTCAATAGTGACACTGCGGAGCTACCATCAACATATGATTATGTTGGTTCCGACCAAGTATTAATGGGTCCAAAAATGGCACAACTCATACCAAATTATAATCAAGTTTATTACAAGCCATCTAATCATCAATTTGCAACACAAGGTGCAGTAAGTTCAAGTGACTTAATTGCACGTAAGAAATATGATAATATTACGAATGTGGGTGCCAGTTTCAGAAGCGCCTTTGGAAAACAAACCATGAATGCTATTGCATATTATAGTAGTGACTATGGATTCACAATAAAAGATAAGCTTGGATATCCAACAAAGAAGACACCTGTTTTCACAAAATACGAATATTGCTGTAAAGAAAATTATAAATATAAATTTCTTTGAAGATATTTTATAAAGATGATATTTTTGAAATTATATAAACATATGTATTATATCTATATAATGGAAGACTTCAATGCTTTCACTGCTGTAGCTATTTCTTACATGATGAATATTATTCATCCTTACAAACACAATACTATTGAAAGTGTGGAACAAGACCCAGATATTGAAAATCAATTGGAAAAAGTATCAAAACAAAGTGTTGTAGTTGTTGGTAATATTTTTGTTAAACTCTTGTTATTGAAAGTAGAAACAATTAAGTGGATCTCATTAAGAGTGAAGGCATATATTGATATAATCATGGATAAAGAGACTTCAATTAAAGAAGAGGATGCGGAAGAAAAGGAAGAACCAGAAGAGACGAATGAAGAAAATAATTTTGAAATTATAGATAAGAAAAATCAATAATCATTCATTATATTCATCCGTTTCTTCTTCTGTTCTTAGGAAAATATTATCATTCACAATAACATTATAGGGTACACTATATTTATTACACCAAAAACTGCACTTTTGTATATGAGTTTTTATAATATTTTGTATTTTATCATTTTTATTATGTTCTAATAATAATAATGTATTATTGATATTTTCTATTTGTTGCTGTCCAAAAATGGCATTGTATTCTTCTATTTTGGTAATAAAATAACGCGGCAGTTCAATATTGATATAACTCAAAATATTTTTATCTTTATTTTGTAACATAGTTTTAAAACACGATTTCAAGTATGTTCTTGATTCGTCATTTAACCCTATAAAGCCTTTACATATAATGTATTTCTCTGAATTTGCATAACGGCTAGTTTGTGGTTTGCATATATATATATCTTTGTAATATCCACACAATATGTATATAATATCAATACTATGTTTAAAAAAGCAGTCAAATATCTTCAATACAAAACATCCATTATGCTTTTGTAAAAATAATGCATAACACATTTGTGCAAATAATAATCTACTAATGGATGTTTCTTGTTTATTGAAATCATTGGAAAAATCAAAACCACCATCTCCTGTCATGATGTCCATGGTATTACCATATTTATCCACAACATATTCAAAATTATTATAGTCCAAGATATCGCCATTATTGGCACTTCCATTTTCTATAAACACATTAGGATTTTTAATTAAAAATTGTTGACTTTTTTTCCAACTTGGAATGTTCATATTATCTTCATCGTCCAATAAAGTCATACCATAATACATATCATCCGCATTATTGCGCTTATTGACAAAAGCTTCAATGAAACCGCCCGGACCTTCTGCCAAATGAAAGGTTTTTATGATCTTATTTTCAATACGTATTAAATGGAAACTTTCAATAATTTCAATCATCTTGAAATAACTTCTTGATAATGGTTTGTATTTTGCCACACATTTGTTTTTGTTGGGTATGATTGTATTTATATATTCATATGGATTTGTGTATTTTTTAAAAACATCCCATTTTGTACCTGCTTTCTCTATTTTATATTTCATTTCAGACAAATAGTGATTCAATGAAAACGATAAACATGGTGTTAAATCTTCGTCACAAGTACTACATTGTATATTTTGAGGGTCAATATTAATATTGGGTAATGAGAAAAAAATCATGATACTAATTCATATTAACAAGTAAATTTTATATTACATTGTATTTATAATATAAAATTTTGTTTGGAATTCTATTTGCTTATAATTATTTGTTGAATTTAATCTTTTTACGCACTTTCTTAGCTTTTGTCGTTTCAGGTGCAGGCTCTTTTGTGTCAGGTACAGGTTCTTTTGTTTCAGGTGCAGGCTCTGTTGGTTTGGTTTCTACTTCTAATACTGACTCGTCATCTGTTTCGCTTGTAAGCATTCTATGTTTCATTATTTTATCCGCATTCACATTACGTACTTTTCTGAATATAAAGTAACGATTCAAGAAACTAATAGTTTTCTCACTATCCGTCATCAAATGAGCATTTTTGTAATTCTTGGAAATCTTGGGATTCTGATTATATAATGCCATCATTTGTTTATATAACTCCTCAAATAGCCCTGTTCCATTAGGGAATCCTAATGGTTTTGACTCTTCTTTAGATAGCAACACAAACCCATAATTTTCCATAATTCTTGTAAAGTATTCAAAATTTACCAAATATTCAACAAATGGTTTACCAATACTATCTTGAAATACTTCTATTTTATATCCCAGACTAGTTTCATCATCACTAAATCCAGTCTCATTATATAATTTGGTAATTTGTTGTGTCTTCCGTGACTCATCGTAAAACGCCAATGTTTCATTTTTATTCTTATTTTGGAGTATATTAAACACACTTGCACCATCAAAACATGTACCAATAAAATGACCATTTAACTTTGTTGTTTCTGCTATATTCCTAATAAATCCATGCATTGTACTCTCATTTTCAAAGAAATAGTGCAATGCAAATTGACAAGATGAAACATGGAATCCCTCACTTGCTACACCATATTTTTTATACACATTTCTACCCAAAGCATCTTGATCTTTTGGACCATTTCCAAATAATGCATTACTTATTTCCTTGTCCTTTTTGGTCCCAAAAGGCTCTTTGTATGCATCACCGTTACGTATATTCAGACCACTATTGCCAGTTACAAACAAACATTGTGGAATATTCTTTTTCAATTTCAAGTGATTCAAATATCTTGCACAAGCACCGCGAATACGATTGTGGATATTATCGCGCATGATATCAATACCAAAGACAAATGATAATTGACTATCTATCCATTTTGGCAAATCACCGCCAGAACCAACAGCATAATCAATGAGTGTATCTTTCTTATTTGATATTTGGTGTATCAATAAATGTTTCACATATAGATTATGAAAATCCCTTAATGCTTGACTCTTCTTTGTATTTTTGTTACGATTATAATAAATGCTCTCATTTTCATTTGTATCTTCTTCAATATTTTCTTCCACATATGTAGGAATATTTTTATTTTCACATATATTCTCTATTGTAATAGGATTATGTATAGTATTCCAGTTTTGGTTTGCTACATGATATGCATTACCATAATTGATGCCACCCGCTTTTAATTCGGCCGTTTTATCATAACGCACCTTCAAAGGAATCCATTTCCACAACCCTGGTTTTGTTAAATCATATTTAAATTCAACAATCATATTCTCTTCAAAAGGTTCCCCTTCTTCGCTCATCATCACTAAATCATTACCAAAAGGCGTCAACAATATATTAGCATAGCAAGCATTGCTATCATATGGATTAGTAGGCTGAAATGGTACTGGTTTATAAGTTCCTTCATTATATACATTGTGTTTACCATCCGTACCATCAACCACATCTTGAAATGGATTCAAATAACCATGTTGCTTCTCATTGTATCCACATCGCAATATTAATGTCTTATATTGAGACACTTTGGTTTCTTTCACATTGGTACCTTCTTCAAATATATTGGATACAAGTTCTTCATTTCTATCGTTTTTCTTCGTTGTTACTAAAAAGTCAATTGTATTAAATTCCGCTGGTTTCCATTTAAAAGAATGTTCCCATGTATGTTTCATTAATGGACCCGATGTGCCTACAACGTCGCTGCCAACAGCCATATTAGACGGCGTAAATATCAAACCATCCGTTTCATATTCATAAACACCATCTTGTATATTGGACATGATTTGGCTACATCCTTGGAATATTGTCACATCTTCAGTTCCCATATAAAATTTCTTGCACTCTACACGGAAGTTACATACACTTTTTGAAACGTATTTCAGTTTCATGATTTTCACGAAATCATTCATCAATTTCATGCGAAATTTCTCTTTTTTATCTGTTTCCGATACAACTCCTGTGAAGGCATATTCCCTAACACTCTTCTTATTAATATAGTAAATATCAAACACTGCAAACAAATAAATATTTTGATTGTTTTTATTGTGTAAGATGTATTCACCATCCAACAAGCTGAAATATAAATCCTTGTTGTCTACATAAGCACCCGTATTGATAATATTCATATTTGTTGTTATTAGATATAGTTTGCCATCATGAGCCACATACAACAAACAACGAAGACCATCTGCCTTATCCGTCACAGTATAATTATTTCTAATATTAGGAACAATAGAATCTTCTTGAATTTCAATAATATTCTTCATTTGTAATGTCAACGAAGATGGTCCAATGAAATTTCTCGGTATGATTCTTCCATTTTCGTGTTTATCACCATGGACTAAACCCATATATTCGTTCAATATTTCATCTTGAATTTTATATGATATGGGATAAGGTGTTTGTTGAATTCCGCCCAATACATATTTTATGATTGTTCCTATTAATTTGCGGAAATCAGCGACATTTTCGTAATTTGTACCAACACCTACTCTGGAATTATCCAATTCCATTTCAATTTCAAACTTCTCTGGTGATTCAAAGACTTCGGAATCTTGTATATTATATGTTTTCATAGGTACATTTTTCGTCGTTTTGGAAGATTTAACAATACTCAAATCGGCAAATACAGGTAATGTGTCATGTACTAAACGAACCCGGTTCAATAAACGAAATGTTTTTAAACTATCTGTCCATTTATCTATTATAGAGCGAATAATTGGCTTCTTGCTATTGTATACTTGTTCTAATTGATATGACACACGTAAATTGTATTCTTCATAATCAGCAGGTGGTAACGGTTTATCATCAAGCATTGGTCGGGTTTTTTGTGTGAATTTCAATTTTTCATAATTTGTTGATGGCATATCCAAAAGCTTCTGCAAACTATTTGTTTGACAATACGACTTGATTAGATCTAACCCAACTATTTCAGCACGAATGTTGGACATTTTACGCATACCGGTTTTTCCATCCAAAAACTCATGTGAAATACGTAAACTATGAAATCCATCAGGATTCTCCGGTTTAAATCCATATGTCATTAATGCCTTTGCAACATTATCATAGTCAATTTTAGAAAAGGGTCGTGTTTTTCGTGAATTACCAAAACGTAATTCAATTTCGTTTGTTTTTCCATCAATACGACTAAGAGGGTTACCAGCTAAATAATTATTAATAATATTATTGAAATTCTCTTGGGCTGATTTTTCCATTATATATATAATTGAAGATATAATGTAATTGCTATATTGATAATTTTGTAATTCAATTTTTTATAAGGGTTCAAACATAAACAAGTGGTTCAATTCATTGTATATTTCGTTTTTCGTTTTGGTTTTTGGCTCTATGTCAAAATCATTGGCGAGATTACGAATCTCATTCATACGAAATTGTGAAACACTTTTCAGTGGATTATGGAAATTGTTCAGCTCATAGTGATTTTCGTAATTGTCTGGTTTTGCATCTTCTATATAAGTTGAATTTTCTATTATAATAGGTTCACCCAAAGACTCGTGTGGTATAATCTTCATAATTGTGTTGTTTTTGATGAAATAAATAGGTCTCTTATAATACACAGAATATGCATATAAATTATCATAATCCTTTGTATTTGTCAACAAATTTGACAATATTTCCTTGATTTCTTTAATAGTGAGTTTTTTATTATGTTGCTTTAAACCGTTTCTATTTTTTTCAAATTCTTTTGCTATTTTGAGTTTTTCTTCAATCATCACATTCATATAACGCTCAATTTCATTGTATTTTTCTACACCATATACACCCGTATAAACACACCAAAATAATGCATCAACATCACGGTCCTTATTTTTATCTCTCTTATCATTCTTATCTTTATTGTCTTTATTATCATTTGATGTTTCTGTGGATGGTTTTCTCACGATAATTTCTCCTTCATCTAGTGTTTTTAAACGCATGCTATTGTACTTAGTATCACTCAACATGTGACCTTTCATAACATCAAACAAATTATCAGTTTTTGGCAACATGAAATTGTAATAATGCGACATAATTATATGTTACATAATATAACACATAATTTTTATTTCAATTTATTATAAATATTACACGTAACACGTGGACTTATAACACACGTTTGTAGATTATAGTTTGAAGTATCAAAGTATGGGAAAAAAGAATCACAATCATATGTGCCTTTTATATTATTGATTATAACGCATATACATTGTGGAAGTGACAATGATTCTTTATATAATTCCGCTCCACCAATGACAAAGACTTGTATGATGTGTTCCTTTTTATATAAATCTTCCAAACATTCTGTTAATGTTCTATAAATATAAACAAGTTGGTCTTTATAATCCTCTTGATTCAATGTTTTTGATATCACACAATTATAACGTTTTTTTAATGGTTTACCAATGGATTCAAATGTTTTCCTTCCCATAATAACTGCATTTGCATTTTCAATATGTCCTTGTGTATGATTTTTAAAAAACAATAAATCTTCTGGTATATTCCATGGAATACTATTGTTTTTTCCTATTCCTTTATTTTCATCACAAGCAGCAATTACTGTGAACTTTTTACTCATTTGAACTGTTAAAAAAATTATCTTTGTATTCTTTTTTCTGTTGTTCAATTTCCAATAATGTTTCTTCTTGGTTCTCTTTATAAGAAAGAAATTCACAAAGCTCATTGATTACATTATCACTTACATGGGATAAATTCACAAAAACGCCACTTTTATTTTCATTCAGTTTGACATCATTATGATTAGACAATATGCGTAATATTTCCAAATGCTCATCTTTATTCATAGTATCTATTTTCTCTTTTATTACTTGAAGACTAAACATATTAGTTAAGTCTCTACATAAATATTTATATCAATTTCATTTTCTTTATTTATTTGACTTATTTTTAACTTTATCTTCTGTTTTCTCTGACAATTTGGCAATGACACAAATACATGGGTCATTCAATTCAAAACGAATACCAATGACTTTCACTAAAATATTCATATTTTCTTTTATTGTTGAAAAGTAATAGTCCATGATGTGATGGTCCTTTGCAATAAATATTTGTAGTGGAATATTATCTTCATCTTTCACTTCTGCATGAATACCGGCCTTGGTTATTGTCTTACTTGTGCATTCAATTAATTGCCCTTCTACAGGATTACATATAAAGCATTCAAATATTACATGAAACTCAATGTAATCGGTAATTATCATGCCATTTGAATGTGTAGTAATCTTAATAGAACCAGGTTTTATATATCCTTCTGGTATACATTTTCCCTGATATGTGTCACATAATTTTTTTTTCAAAATTTCCTCTATATTCGCACCTATTTCTGTGATGTCCAGTGTAATTTTCTTCTCTAATACACTTTTTATGTATATACCGAAAACTTCATCTTTTTTTTCAAGGGAAATTCTCTTATTTTTTCTTGGTTTTGTGGCCATTATGATATATAATATATATTATAATATATTATTTATTTCATTTTATTTGTTTCAATTTTTCTCATAGGTTTCCAGTTTGTTGATTAAAATTTGCTCTTCTGTCAACAAATAGTACTTAGTTTTACGTGTTAATTGATAAAATATCATTATTATTTCTATAAGGACAATGAACTGATTCTTATAAAAGAATACCTTTTCATCTTCTTTCAAATATATTTTGCTTTTCTCTTCTTTGGATTCTTTTTTAATAAACATTTCCTTTTCTTCTATTGTGTTCATTTTACTAATCAAGTAATTGATTTGTTGTTGATAAACTCTTGCGCCCTTTTTATTTACAACATCATTTAAATCTCTAAGTTTGAAAATAGCATCATTGTCAGAAAACGAATAAAATCCAATAATGGTGCTCAATTTGGATTTTTTGATAATCATTTTATCTTTAAATGATTCAGATGTTAGAAGTTTTGTTTTTTCAACATATTGAGCTTCTTCAAACATGGAAGTTTCCGGATTTTGTATAAAACATTTATATTTCTTGTGTTCGGTGCTTAAGACAATACCCAATAATGTTCCATCATCAGATATTATCATAAAATTATCAAAATATGAAACTATTAATTTTTGTTTGGGTGTTAAAACGTTGTTTTTGTTATATACATGGTTCAACAATAATAGTTTTTCTTCATACACAAGAGAACTTAGTACATTGTACATTGCAATATTTTGGAATTGTTCTTCAGTAATGTTATATAACTTGGACAATTTTACTATTAATGATGGGAATATTTTGCTGAAATCCTTTTCACCTGTTGTGATTGATTTCAAAACGAATAATTCATCAAAATCTTCAATTACTTTTTGTATTATATTTTGTGTAACTTGGATTGTTTCTTCTTTCTCCTTTGTTAATGAGAACTCAACTGATTTTAGTTTTACATCTACAGGTGTAAAGCGTTCGTATAATGATGCATCGTTGTCCATTATTTCCTTTGGTTGGAAAATATAATAAGGTCCTTTGTTAATAATTGTTCCTTGACGATTATATCTATCATATATAGGTTCTCCTGTTAAAAAGAAATTCAACACGTTATTTATTTCTTCATCACTATAATGTTTTACAATATTAACCATCGCTTTCAAATCATTTTTATGGATGTAGTAGATACCTTGAGAACCTGGCATATCTTTGAATATATTTCTTATGCGTTCTATGATTTTATCACTATTAATGACCAGAAAATGTTCATTATACGTAATTTGATTTTCCATTGTAGGTTCTTTTGCGGAACATTGGAAATCACATTCCATATAATCACAAACACTTGTAAACGGAACGTCACCAAACTTCATAACACGCTCTATTTTACTTGGTAATGTAATTTCTATGTCTTGGTTCTCTTTTAACAGTTCTAATTTTTCATTGGTCAATTCTTGTTGCTGTGAATGAATCAAGCAATCCACAGATATTTGTTTTAATAATCTTGTTATTTTCCCTATTTTCAAGGATTTCTTTTCCGACAACCGATATAGATACATATCAGCAGACTCCATGGAATTATCCAACATTGTAGTGTGTAAAAATATTTCTACATTACGTTTCCGGAATTCTAGTGCACAGTGACTTAGGTTACGTACACCACGGCCAATAATTTGTTCTATACGATTCATATTATACCATGGCTCTAGTATGTGTATTTGACGTATATTTTTGAAATCAACGCCTTCGGCTGCTGCCTTAGAAATCAATATTACCTTTACTTTTTCTCCATTTTTATTGTCTTTGTCATTCACATATTTGATTATTTCGCTATTGTTTGGACTATATGTTCTATCTCCTGTAATCATTACGTATTGGGCGGGTTGGAATTCACCTAGCGTTTCACTTTGTGGTTTCATAGTCAATGCATCAATCGGTTCTGGTGGAGTTTTTAACAATGACTTCATATAAGGTTCATTATTATACTTTGTGAAACCCATTTCTTCCAATGCCAGTGCCATAGATACAACACCACTATCAATATATTGCGAATAAATAATAACAATTCCCTCGCTTTTTTCAATAATACTGCATATAGACGCCATTTTCGCACTATATTTAAATAATTCTGATTTGGAGAATATTTTACCAAACTCCTTGTATTTATAATCAAAGTTGTATTTCACAGGATTATTACCTTTTACTTCTGTAAAACTCATTACTTCACTTAGCCCATTTTTACCCATCATCTTATACAATGCACTTTCTTGCATCTGTTGTGATGCATTCAAAAAATCAGGGTTTGGATATACAATATTTAAACACTCTATTGGCTTTTCTAACAATGCATAACCAAACGAGTTCATATTTTCAAACGATATCATTTCAGTCTTATTACCCATTTTGTTATAAAGCTCATTTTTCTTATTCATAATAGACTGCAATAATACATTATATACTTGTTTCTGATACATAGACAATGTATTGTAAAATAAAAAGTTCTGCATATTTGCCATAGGTGTCTCAATAGGTTTATTATTCATTTGTGTTGTAGGTAGTGAAAATACGATTGGGTTGTAATCCTCATTTTTCGCATAAACGCGCAATGGAAATATGTATGGGTTCTCTCCTCTAACATAAGAAACATAACCGGAAAGTTTTCGCTTCAATAATTCTTGTGGATTTTCACCGGACTTTGTTTTCTTCTTGAAATCTCCATGTTTATCAAACACATCGGTTATTTCTATTGTTGAACGCTTGTCATTTTTATTTAATAAATTTATTATCCATATAATTTCTTCATATGAATTATACATTGGTGTTGCACTCAAGAGAAGTAGACGCATATTATCGGTGGCTTCAGCTATTTCCATCAACAGTCTTGCTGCTTTATCTTGTTTGTTATTTTCACTTGTAATACGAATATTATGAGCTTCATCAATAATAATAAGTCGGTGATCAAATATATTCTTCATTTTCGCCTTTCTCATTAAGGTTCTCTGTTTTGGGTCCATAGTCGCCGGAACCTTAGTTTTGTATTGAACATAGTTTGTGAATTTATTATAACCCATAAACGTGTAATTTTGATTAATAATATTCTT
>Ga0209137_1002405_pt1 | contig 16530 bp, 10 predicted proteins | sample SaaInl5LU_22_DNA_FD_184642 | JGI IMG/M metagenome (GOLD analysis project Ga0209137, IMG submission 184642) | Marine microbial communities from expanding oxygen minimum zones in the Saanich Inlet - ESP_105LU_22_DNA (SPAdes) (version 2) | ecosystem: Environmental > Aquatic > Marine > Intertidal... | reverse complement strand
GCGTAGGCTTGATTTCAGTTGCAGTTGGCGTAGGCTCGACTTCAGTTGCAGTTGGCGTTGGTTCTGGTGTTGGTTCTGGCGTTGGTTCTGGCGTTGGTTCTGGCGTTGGTTCTGGTGTTGGTTCTGGCGTTGGTTCTGGCGTTGGTTCTGGCGTTGGTTCAATACATGTGTATATTTCCCCTACAGTACCATCCTCATTTATTAACAAAGACTCAGTGCCATTATCAATTGCATGCCATTGGCCTCCACCATCAAACAGCGCAACCCCGAAAGTTATGTACAAGATTGTACCGACCTCTATTGATGATGTTAGAGAAGAATCATAATATAATGAAACAGGAGAATCTGTTAATCTATTATTACATGACTGTTGACCGTCATCGTAACCGTTAACTTTAATCGATATTGCCGTAGGTGTTGCTGCCATTTATTTAAATCTTTTTATATAGACAGTACTCGTGTCTGTATTATATATCCAGATTTATTAGTCACCGTATCTGGTCAACTTAGCAGCTCTAATAGAATTTAAATTTTTACCTTTAGGACTATATTTAGCAAATACTTCTAAATCAAATGAGAACTGTTGATCGTGCTTATCGAATATATCCAATCCTATTTTTTTAGTGTATGTTAGATTAGGAAATCTTAATTTAGCTTGTCCACCTATTCTACCTATATCTGAATCTGGATCATTACCAAAATAATCTGTCATTCTATATTGGAATATAATGTCTACCGAAATATCATTAGAATTATCTAAATTGCCGACACGTTTTTCTATAATCTTAGTACTCTGTTTAGTATCTCCAGAAACTCTTAATGTATTTAAATTAATTGGTGATAAGAACAAAAATGCTCCACAAGATCTTCCACCTAATAGATATTGATCGTTTGCATCAAAGGACATTTTAAATGTTCTGTCTCCACCCAATGATATTAATTCGGATGTTTTTTGGAATGCTAGTTGTTGTGTTGCTTTAGTAGAATTTACAGCTGAAGTAGAAAAAGAATTACCAATCAATGAATTAACACCGCTATATACAAATGTTGTTCCAGTTGCATATGTTGATGTAATAGGCATTGTATAAATAGCATTATCAACAAGTGTTTTAATGTTATTTTTTTGTTCAGCATCAGTTACGTTGGTTTGATTAGCAACATTATCTGAAAAGTCGACATATAAGTTTTCTAAATCCGGATGACTTTTGTGTATAAACAATCCATTATTATAATTTGCAGCGCCTAACGTAGCAGTACTACATACATCTACCATTGATTGTGAAAATTCAGGATCTAAATTGTTGCCATTATTTCTACCAAATGTTCCAGTCCATATGAAATCAACAGATTCACCATTACCAGTATGCGACAATATTGAAATAGTATTACTATCTACATTCATATCAGCATAACTCAATGTATATTCATAATTAGTTAATTTAGATACCCCGAATTCTAATAATGACTCGGTAACATATAGTGGATTTTGATTTGCAATATCCATAAATCTAGAATATACAAATTGTCCACGTCTTTGTGCAGATTGATATGGTGCTTCAGCTAATAAATCATATGATGTAATAGATGAAGTGTCTATGTTTTGATATTGTATTGGAGCTAAATCGTATTTACCTTCAGACGTATAGTAGTTATCAGATGCAACCTTAGGATCTATGTTTGCTGTCCCAGAATCATTTGTCATTACACCGAAACCGTTATCTGTGATAGCATCTCCGGCTGCACTAGATTTATATGTTGGTAAATTTCTGTCACCAACTAATCTAGCCACTAATTCTAATTTAGTCGCTTTAGTATTTTCTAATAAAAGTTTAAATGTCTTAGTGACAATATGACCCTTTTTAACCGTTAAACTTGCAACCTCATCTGTATAATATCCTGCAAAGATTTGGTTCTTAGTACCGTTGTTAATCACGGTTACTGTTCCCTCTTCGTCCATTATTTTAACAACTAGTTCACCTAATTCAACTTCTACAGCACCCTTTAGTTCAGCTATTTGAGACTCTAATTGTGCAATTTTGTCATATACTGAAATAGGTTTTTGTTCATTAGATAAAAATCCTGACGCTATACTTGTTGCACTGTGCGCATAATATTTTTCATTAGCACTAAACGAATCATCAATGTGTGAAAATACACCTTTAGAAATTAATTCTTCAGATATTTTAACTGCTGCTGTTTCAGCTGAATTTGACATTAATAAAGTCTCTACATTAGAAGTGTCTATTTCAGTAATAGGGAAATCTATAGTAATCGCTTCTGACCAATCAGAGTATATTGGACTAGTTGGATAACCTGCTTCAGAGACAGACTTAACTCTAATTTCTATTAGTTCACCTTCATTAATAGGTAAATCTAATTGATTAAAATTAACTTCTTGTGCATCTTCTACTAGACTATCTTGCCATTCAAATTTACCGGTTTCGGGATTTCTATAGCGATCTCTTGGCTTAGTTTTAATTTCATTCCAATTAGAAAATACTGCAGTTTTCTGTCTAGTACCTTCGGTAAAAGGTAATTGAGTTACTTCGCTAGCTTTACCACTAGTTGAAAGATATCTATATTGTAATATGAATTGAACAATATTTTGATCTAGTGTATCTGCAGTTTTCTTTGATGATGGTATTTCCCAAAATCCTCTAACCCTGTATTTAGGTGCAATCTTAGTTACATTTGAACCAGATGCTAAAGATTGTATTTGATTTACAATACTATTATATAAACTAGTCTCGCTTGTTCTTTGAGTAATTAAAGAATTTAATTCGTTTCTATCTTTATCTTTTTGAATGGTAGAATCATATTTCTTAGTAGACATTTCTGACCTCTTTTTAACAATAGTCTCGTCTAATTTTTTTATATTTTCTTCTACATTAACTTTATCAGCAGATAATTTTTTAATCTTATCAGCTGTATCATTAGCAGTCAGGTGAGCATTGATTTGTACAACCTTAAAGTTGTTAACATCTAACAACGGAGTGTCAGGTGTGATACCCTGTGTTGCTGGAGGAATAGAATCCTCTTTAAGCGCTGAAATATATTTACCAAAGTCTGCAACTTCAGCTTTGTAATAATCATCTAATCTTATTTGAGAACCGTCTTCTTGAATGAGTGTTAATTCATTAGTATATAAACCAATTCCAGGTGACCAGTTTTCAGCCAATATTTTTGAATCAGGATCAATTGCTTTAACAAATACCAATAATCTTTCGTTAAAACCAACATTGATATTAATATTTAAATTAGAGTTATCATTTTTATATATGCCTAATTGATTAGAACCTAATTTAATAGATTCATATCCTTCTACCACCAATAATTCAACTTGATTAGTAGAACCATCGACTCTAGTTATTCTATATCTAGTATTTTTAGATCCGCTCTGAACCATTAACTCATCTCCTATTCTAAGCATCTCAGTTTCCATAAGATCTTTGGTAGAATCAGTATATGTTAATTTATCTAGTGTGTATAATTTAATAGCTCTATTTTTAACAACACCGTCAGCAACTACTTCTCTCTTAGAGTTATTAATTTTTAAAACATCAAATTTACCTGTAAATTGAGTACTTCTATATGGCAAGTCCCTTGTGTCTTCATCTAATGTATATGATAGATTATTATTTGCAATATCTCTAATTACAGTTTCATAATCTAAACCATCCTGGTTTTTAAAATTAGTATTAAAGTACTCAACGGTTGTTGCATTAGAAGAATTAAATACAATTCTTTTAACTAAAATTCTCTCAGTATTATTTGGTATCTGACCGCTGACATTTATACTCGTTGTTAATATAGGGTTTAAAAAATCTTCAAAAAAGTAATTTGGTTTTGTTGAAAAGTTTATAGGTCTATTAAATGAAGTAATATCATTCGCTGGAGTCTTTAGTGTAGAAGTTATAATATTTTGGTATGTACCATCCGGTAATTTAATTCTAGTATTACCTTTGCCTAAACCAGAGAGAGATTTTAAATTCGTGTCTAATCTCTCTAGTTCTCTCTTCATGTAACCAAACGATGGCACATAAACAGTTTTAGAGCCTTCATCTGTTAGTATCTCAAGAGGCACGTCCTTTTGATCAGTTGTGATCGCCTCATTAATTCTCTCAAATGTCTTTAAGGAATTAGAGTTAATTTCAAGTAGTTTCTTGAGCGAATTAGAAATAGAGTTATTAGTGTTCATATTATCTTAAAATATCAGCTTCAAATTGATAATTAGCAGGATCGATACATACTAATTCAATATATGGTTTATTTGTTATTAATTGACTAGGATTTATATCAGCCACTAACACATCGTAGTTAGTAGTAGTGCTAGTCCAAATTTTAATATTATTACCTAACATGTTTATTGTGTCAAATACTATTTTAAATGTTTGTCCTTTTTTCCAAGATATAACACCGTCATCTATGTATATATTAAGATCACTTTCGGGATCATTTTCAATAAGACCATTAAGGCTTAATCTATTAGAAAAAGATTCTAATCTAGACCAAATTGCAAACTTCGAAGCACCAGCTCCGACTAAACCTACGTCAAATTTATTTGCTGTTGAAATTTGACCGGCTATAACATTTCCTGTAATATTCCAAAGATATATGTTACTCAACGCATAGCCGTCTATTGTACTATTGATTTTAATTTTATTAGGAATAGATTTATCAATTTCTGTACCTTTACCTGCAAATATAACATCTGTGTTATATTGTAATTCAACCGGAATAGAACCGTCTATTAATTTATTAATTCTATTATGAGCCTTTGAAATTAAGTCTAATAAAGAATTAGAATCTGCCAATTGAATCGAAGCATTTTGGAAATCTTCTTCTAATTCAGCAACTCTATTAATAAGAGATGCCGTATCTTCGCTTGCTGTAACTAAATTTTCTATACTATCTAATCTAGCATCTATGTTAGCATATCTGTTATTAGCTTGAATAAGAAGTTCAGTCGCATTCTCCAGTGCAGTCGTTGTATCCATGAATAAATCCATAGAGAACGTTGTGAAATCATTAACGCTTGTTTCAACACCTACGTTGTCTAATGAAGAATTAAATTTAAGATTTAATTTTAATGAAAAAGCATTACCGTTAAGACCTGTAACTTCATTTGGTTTATATTTAATTTGCTCGTTAATTTTAGAACCAGGTCCATAAGAATCTTGTATATCGTCTAATATTAAAATACCATACAAATTAGTCGCTCTATTTGCAGGTACTGATTGGCTATAAATGTCATAGTAAACTAAAATAGCATTAAAAGTAAACTTTTGACCTTTTTTAGCAAAATCTAATAAAGACTTAACATCAGGATTATTATTTATTTCTTCATACGCATTGGCATTAAATTCCAAACCAACACTATTTGTCGCATTAGTTTGAATATTGTAATATGCTCCACTATTAGAAGTATAATCATCCACTACCGTGTTAATATTAATATTAGGATCTGGGTGTGTTTGACCAGCTCTGCCTTCTACATAATCCGAAGCGTATAATTTAGTTGCTGTGGTATTATAATTACCTGGTTTAAACAATACAGTTGGTGTATAACCAACAGATGTTGGTACATTAATGTATACCTCGTGATATGTGTTACCTTGATACGCAACATCATTCTCTACGTCAATAGTACCTAAATACTTTACAACTCTATCATAATTATCACTAGCAAATGCTCCATTAACTTTTTCAGTGTAATTACCAAGTAGCGTTTGATTTGAATCCGCTGCAACAAAATCAATTGCGCCTAAAGCAGATAACCATTTGAAGAATATTTTTTCAGCATCAGATTGTAAAATGATAGGATCATAATCGTCATCTTGCAGTAGAAGTTCTTCTAAGTTCAGTGCATAGTTCTGAAATGTTTGAGCGAAGTCAACATTCGGCATACCAGGGACATAGTTTTGTCCTGAAGCCTGCTTAAGGTTTAATTCGAAATCAATTGTGTTAGAACCATTAACTGAATCAGTAAAATCTGGAAGATCTAATAAAGCATATTTACTAAACTCAAAATTTAAATCTGAACTGTTAAAAGCCCTAGTCATATCTCTCGCAGAAGATGCGAAAGCATACATTGTGCCGCCCATTGGCTGCGGTATTCTAACTAGAGGAGTTGCCATCTATTCTTTAAGTTTTGTTTTATACTATTGTTGTTGCATGTGATGAAATAACGTACCATACGTCATCAAAACATCTTAGTGTTACTGTTGAGTTTAATCCATCTAAAGCGATTGATGTAGCTCCTAAAGATACATTTGCACCTGATAAGATTGATTTTGAATCAGAATCTACATTGATAATTGTAACTTCTTGACCATCAACTGCCTCAGGTAATGTAAAGTTTACATCAACAAAATAAGTAATAGCCTCTATAGAAGTAGGAGTTACTTGTGTAGTTGGTATATCTTTAGTACCTAATACTCCGCTTTTAATCAAAGATCCACCAAGTGATACTGATGAACCGAATGTTGCAGCAGTACTAAATACAGCACCTAAATTACTTACACTTAACAAGTTTACACCTGCTTGTGAAATAATTAAATTTTCTGTAGTAACGCTTAGTAAACCCTCTAACGTCAATGTAGTTGGGTTTAGTAGTGAAATAACAGATGCCAATTCATCGTTTAATAACTCAAAGTTACTATTAATGATTGGTCTAGATGAAGAAACTGAATCAGTTCCTAAAATTTCAGTAATGTTTGCCATTTTATTGTTTTTATTATTTTACTTTTAACATGTTCCTTTTTATAAGGTTTTTATTACCATGTGTATCTTCCGCTTCCAATTGAATTGAATAGTATCCAGGTTCTTTGAAAATGTAAGTTAACCACATATTATTATAGTATATATCAGTGATTTCTGGGTTAGTTATATTTGTAATAGTCCATTTTGAATTTTTAGCGCCTGGGAACTTAGAAATATCTGTAGAAATTGTAATATGAGTAGATCTTTCTACTTCCGCAAAATCTTTAAATATCTTAGTATCGTCAAACGTTGGATTATAATGTTTAACGTGTACTTCACCGCTTATATTAGAATTTGACGAAGGATTTATTTTTTCAATATAGACTTCTTCAAAGTCATATGTTTTTGAATATTCCCAGCCTACAGCCAATATAAATCTAAATACATCGCTAACATCATTGTCATCAAGATCTTCAAACACTGCGTTAAAATTAAACTTACTAATTACAGCATCTTCGCTCGCATTTAGCTCATCCATAATAGCAGTCCAACCATTTACGTCATTGACAGCAGTAGGAGTGGCATTGATTACAACATGTTCACCGAAGCTTATTGCTTTTGTTACTGGATCCTGGAATTTTATTACTAATTTATCACCCTGTTGAATGTCATTTATTTTAAAACTAGCAGTTAAATCTGGTCCAACTCTCATGAAGTCCCATGAAAGATGTTCAGTATCTTTATATCTGAATGTAGATTCGTCCCATTGGTATGGTCCAGTAGTCTCTGTAAAACCAGTCCTAGCGTAAGTATCAATATATCTTCTAACTGTTGAAAACCTTAAACCTTGATCTTCTTCCAGATGCACATAGTTCGCACGATCTAGCGTTAAATAAAGAGTAGCAATAGCATCATCGATTTGCGTTACATTATCTTGAGGAGAATCCCAATAACCACCCGAACCATTCCATGGTAGTGACTTGCCGTCCCATGTTTGGTTTTCTAACCACTTATAAATACCATATAATTCTAGTTGTTTTAATTTAACATCGATAAGGTCTTTATGTTTATAATAAGACATGTGGCCGAATAAATCATATGTTCTCATTTCGACATCATATAAGTCATTGTGTGGTAATATTAATGGGAAAACTAAATAATCATCAATAGGACCTCTATATGTTTTACTCCAACCTGTACCTTTACCAGTAATTAACCATTCTATTTCATATACCCACGCTTTCCACCAATTATCCCATGTGACTAATAGTGTTTCATTTGGATTGTGTGCATCTTCCCATGTAAATTCAGCTTCATCCCATATGTCATCAAAAGATTCAGTTCCATCTAATAATACTGGACATCCTATAGGAATATTAGGATTATAAGAGTGTAATTCTCTATCATGATATGTTTCATAAAATAATCTAAAAGCATCCTTTAACTCTACTCTTTCATCATATGTAAGAGTGCTTTCTTCTCCTACTTTTAAATTAAGAAATTTATTATAGTTATTAACAAGACTATTTTGATCTAAAGATGGTTTTAAAACCATTGATAAATCCTCAACAAAAAGTTGTCTATCATTTGGAAATATATTAAATTTAATAGTGTGACCTTCGCTAAAGAAATTAATATCATTTTGAATATTCCAGACGTTTATGTTTCTTTGTGTAAAATAATCACCTTCAGCTGTGATATCTATTATTTTAGATTGTAACGGTAAATATTCCTTTTGTAATTTAGCCTTAAGTCCATATAATTTAATTAAAACCTCTTCGGGTGTATAATCAAATGTTTCAGTTACGTTAGGTATATCCCATTGATCATATGTCCCGTTAGGTTCATTTAATCTATACACTAAACTAAACTTACTTGTTTTTTTCATTGTGCTAGAAGGCAACTTAAATTTAAGTTTCTTTCTAGTCATTTCACCTCTTGTAGAAGAATTAGCAACAGGAATTGCAAATAGTTTACCAAAGTTTTTTACTCCACTATCTACATTTAACCAATACTCTTTTAGAGTTAATTTATCATATCCAAAGAAATCGATTGCATTTAATATAGCTTTATATGTACCGACAAATGGTTTAATATTGTGTAACTCTAATAAAAGTTCTTTTCTTTTTCTATTTAGTAATTTGTAGTCAGGCGACATTTCACTAATGTCATGATCTTTAAATAACATAAAGTCAGCTTCGTCTAATGCTGCGCCGAAGTTTTGTAATAACACTTTAAGCCTTTCGTCCTCAGTAACTACTTCACCATATATTTCTATTTGAGCTATTAGTGTTTTACTACCATCCACGCTACTATAAATATTTAATATCCTAGCGTGTTGACCAGACTGTGTAGAATTTAACGCTATATTTATTTGAATAGCAGAATTATTAATTGTATTAAGATGTTTAACATCGTCAATGACTGAATCTACTGAGCTATAATCAATTAACTCTATCGATTGTGATTTTAATTCACTAATGACTGGTAAATTACCAGAATAATCTATGTCATATAATATAATAGATTTACTATTAAATTTATTAACCTCTTCCCATTCAAAAATAAGACTATCTTTATCTACAGAATCCGATATAGGAAAATTAACTACGCTGTCACCTCTATATACACATTCTTCTAATATAAAAAGGTTAACCGTTTCGTATAGACCTGCAGAAACTTCTGGTAAATGAATAGTTCCAGTGTATACGTCAAAATCATCCTTTTCAAAATTGAGATCGTATTCTAATCCTCTAAAAAATCTTAAATTGTTGTACATTATCTCGTTTCGTTATCGTCTTCTTTGACGGTATAATTTTTATAATTGTTAAGGTATCTGGTACCCTTCAATAAATATTTAATAGTATCGTCCATAAATATTAGAAAATGTTGGATAGTCTCGTTTCTTTGAATGTGTCCAGAAAGAGATCTACCCACAAATTCTCCGGGTGGTAATTCTTCATACTTATAACCTGCGTTTAACCTAGAATCCTTTCTAGATTTTACAAAATCATATCTCTTACGTCTTCTATATCCTAATAAGTTGTCGAATAATCCCATTACTTAAGTGCTCTTCTATTTCCAGCTTGAACCCTAGTGTAAATTGTTTTAGGCACAGGATCTGCTTCAAAATTAATACTAACGGCTGCTTCTGCATTCATTAACACATCATCTTCTATTAAATCACCATCTCTATCTAACCATCCGCCTCTAAATACAGCAACTTCTTCTTTCTCCATGATAATATCTCCCCATTGATCTAAGCCTCTCACGTGATCAGGTATTTGAGTAGATTCATCTACCGTTACTAGTTTAACGTCTTCTATCTTCTTAAAGAAAACATATTTTTGTTTACCATTTCCTATAGTTTCTAGTGTGACAGGTTCTTGTGGCACTACACTGACATTAACAGATTCGTAATAACCTTGTCTTCTAGCAGTTTCTTCAGTTTCTGAAATAAATCTAACGTTAACAGCATCTATACCTTCTATTTCTTCTAAGATATAAATAATATCAGATTTAGGTAATTTATCTCTTCGAGTAATATTTAATAAATATTCCGAAACTTTAGATCTAACACTATTGTATATTTCTTCTTTAGTGTAACCCTCAAAGTATCTAATATTAATATCCATACTGTAGTGTCTAACCTGTGGTTTAACGAAAACAACTTCAGTTGTAACCATTTGTTGACCACTATCTTCTAGCACTTTGTGCATAGCATCATACTCACCTTGATCTAAAAACATTTCTTGTTCAGGCATGTTAAAATAATCTTGATTTTTTGCTAATTTTTTCTTAGCATCCGGAATAGCGAAAATATAAATAACATTATCGTCATCCAAATATTGATCATCTGTCGTATTATACGCATCTATATATGAGAACATATTATATCTGGATAAAAAGTATTCATAATTATCTGGTGTAGCTAGGACAAATGATTTACTAGCTAATGGTGTCATTATTTTAGTAAATTGAGTGGATTCTCTATCACTCCCCATTTTAGGTGAAGATGTAATGGTAACATCTAAAAATTCATTTAGATCATGTTCAGTTCCTAGTGAATCAGAACCAACAGCATCCCATTTAATAGTTAAATCAGGTGAATCATCTAAATTACCGTTTAAACCACTGTGTTTTACATATTCAACAACTATTGAAGCCCCATCTGGTGGTACAGCACCGAAATTACCATTTCCAAAATAAATATCTAAACCTCCACTAATACCTGTTTTAACCAGATATGCCTTTTCTTCATAATTAATATCATATAAAGAATTATGTTTAGTCCATAACTCACCGTTTATACTTACACTAATTTTACTATGATCAGTTAGACCGCTGGTATTAACATTATAAGACTGTAGTTTTTCACCAGTCGCGGTTAATGTTTGAGATTCAAATTCACCTTGAATTATAGAAGTTCTAAATGAATTAAAATTTGTTTTTTCTAGTTTAAATTTATCTACAGAATTTAATAGAGTATAAGTCAAACCATTTATATCAAATTTAAGTTTAGCTCTACCATCTATATTTAATGTGTTACCTGCAATTTTAGCCATATCTGCGCCTGGTTTCCATCTAAAATCAATCTCACCAGTTGCTGCAAAACCTCTAGTTGCATCATGACCTGTCAATCTAGACATACCATAAATAGATTCAGGTTGTTGTGCAGTATATATGTTTTGTTCAACAACAGAATCCTCTATATAGAACATAACTAATTCTACCATCTCAGATAAGACACTCAATATCTGTGCAAAAGGAGAAGCAACTGTAAATAAGTTGTTTGCTCTTTTATACACTCTAGAAATATAAGTTCTAGCGTCATTATTTATTTGACTAGCACTTGTTCTAATTGTATTTAAAAATTTTAATTCTGCCATTATTTTGTATACTTTTTTATAGCATGCTTATTTTTATAGCATATCTACTATCTATTGTAATATCGATTAAACCAATATCTCTAACTTCACCTTTTAAAAATTCAACATTAACATCTATGTTGAATTTTTCAGCTAATGGACAATATTGATTTATTTGTTCGATTATAATAGATTTCACATTGTACGCGCTTGCATTGAAATCATATATAAGTTTTTCTAAATCACAACCAAATCTATAACTACCCATTACCTCACCAGTATTGGTGAATAAAATTGTTTGAATTTGTGTAATCAACATTTCTATTTCACCATTGGTTTGAACCTGATATGGATCGTAATTAGGATCAGTTGGATATTTTATGTATAATTCCATTTATATATTTATCTTGTTTATTTACGAATGCATCATCCAATCCACACCTTCGTCTCCCTTAATCTCTTCTTCTATAATACTAAGTTCATCATCTCCCATCGATTTAATAGCATCGTAGTCAAAATCGACATTACCAGGTAGGGCAAACTTAAAGATTCCGAGTTTAGTACCGATAGACTGCTTAATTTTAGCACTTACATATCTAAAGAAAATCTCATCTTCGTATAGTGCACAATCCGGAATAGTTTCATATATCTCTAAAATAACATCACCCTTTGGTGTATCACCCGTAAATTTTAATTCTCCAGTTAAACTAGAATAATGAAATGAAATAGGGTTTTCAAGTATTTGTCTAGACAAATCTGCCATAGAAGCATTCAATACATAATACTGTAGTTCTTCTGCGGCTTCAGCCATACCAGAACCTTCATACATTCCTCTAAATAACATTCGCTCCATTGAAAAGTCAGAACCGCCTTGGAATCTCACATCCATTCCGCCTCCGCCTCCGTTCCAACCTGAAGCTAAGTCATATAAACCGTATACTGAATATACACCTCCACCTCCGTCTAAACTTGGTCCTGGTAAATTAAGAGTTCTGTGAGATTTAAAATAATCACTACTAAATACGCTATTTGGAATATGATATAAATTCTCTTTTACAGAATATTCATATTTTTTATAAAACCATTTTTTAGCTCTCTTAATTATATTGATAATTTCCTTTTGTGGTAAATTAATAGGAACCATACATGCTCCCGTAATATCATCACCTAATTCATCTAGAAATGCGTTTAAACAATTTGCGCTAAACTGTCTTCCGGTTGTCAAGTCGTTATTAGACCCGCTTCTAATTTCACTCATTATATTAGTTTATTTTTATTCTTTTATTTTTTTACTTACTACTATTTCAGTGTCTTCAAATCTAGCATTGTTTGTCATAAAACCTTCTCTGAATATACCACCTATCATTTTACCTTTAAACATGGTATCACGACCCGCAACATAGCAGTTAGTTAATTCACAACTACCATGTGTGTAACTGGATTCAACTTTAGAGTCTTTCACTTTAGTGCCTTTGTATAAACTACCCCACATTATAGCAGACCCAGTTATTTCACACCCATAAAAACTAGAATTGGTTAAATTACCAGCAAGTTCACAATCAATAAATTCAAAATTTTCTAAAAGATAAACAGTTGGAAATTTACCATCTTTAACCTGTACTGCACCATAATCTGAATCGTAGTTTATAATACCAGCAGTCATTGATCCATTTACAATAAGATCCATAACTCTGTTTTTAAACCTTTCCCATTGTACTCGTATAATAGTTGGATTATCTTGTAGATCAACCAATATTTGTATGTTTGGCCAATTTTCAGATACTTTAGAGTAGTCTTTAAGCATATCCATTACAGGTTTATTCTTATTTAGAATTCTCTGTAATTCAATTTTATTTTCACCAGTAAAACGAGGATCATTACAAGAGTTCCACATTTGTAGTAGGAAACTTTCGGTTAGGTATAGAATATTATCCGTTTTTTTCTCATAATCTGCACCACCTAAATATCTAAACTCAAGATAGTTCTTTTCTTTTTTAGAAAAGTTTATACCATAATATTTTGTATCGGCAAATTTAAAATTATTAGATGCAATTTGATTCGCGTCGAAATGAAATGCTTCCCATTTTGGCATTACCCACTTCACACTCTTAGCGTATGCAGAATCTTCTCTATTAGGAAAGAATTTATAAATTTGTTTTTCATCAAATTCTAAAATGAACTTAAGAACGTTCATTTTAGAAATGAGATCTTTATCTTCTAAGAATTTTTTATCGAATGATAAATTAATATGAATCGACGCCCTATCGTTAGTGTATCCGTTTTTAGATATCCAATCTAAAACCTTGTTTACCATAATCCTAGCGTTTCTATATGGAATAGGTCCTGTAACTAGTTCCATTAGACCCTTTCCACCCGACATATCTGGTTCTATTTTAAATTCTTCTGCAGATGGTTGGAAATCCGAATGAGCTTTGTCTTCCAATCTAATCTTACGATCTAGAAGCTGCTCCAAAGATTTTTTGGTAGCTTCTAGATCGATATTAGAATAGAATTCAAATTCAACACCCATGAGCGCTGCATTCAAAATTGATTCCCTTGAAGAATCTATATTTAATTTTTGCATATTAGATTATGATATTATCGTTTCAATATATATCACACTCCCGTTGCAATAGTTATTGAGGCATCTTTAAAAAGACTTTCATTGAATCAACATCGATTCTTGTAATTTGAACAGTAATCTTATCACCGGCCTTAAATACGCTCATAACTTCTTCACTTAATTCGCTCACATGTAACAGTCCAGTAACACCCTCTTCTATTGTAATGAATAGACCATAGTCTTTTTTAGTCTTGACTGTAGCTTCTATTACAGAAGGAATGGTGTATCTTGATGTGATGTCGGCCCATGGATTTACTACAATATTTGCTTTTTGTGTTAACGTAATTTTTGTATTACTTATGATATCTTTTACCATAAAAGAAATTTGATCACCCGGTTTGATTTCTCTAGCTTTAAATTTAGTTAAGGTTTCTTCGTCTAAATCATTATTATGAATCATACCGGTTAGACATTTATTAAACTCTACAAAAACACCATATTTTGCAGTTCCAGTTACATTTCCGATAAGAGTTTCTCCTTGTGTCTCTTTTAATGAAGCTATTTCATTAGGAATTAAAGCTTGTAGATATTTTCTGTGGGAAACCACCAACGTGCCTCTTTCTGGTGAGAAACTAACTGGCACAACATATAGTTCTTTACCAATGATGGATGAAAAATCATGTAGTTTATTAATTCCAGCAAGTGATCCTGGCATAAAACACTCAATACCTTGAATCATTACCATGTAACCTCCATTTTCAATCATGTGTGTTACAGTACCCACCCATGCAGTTCCACCTGTTTCTACACCTTCTCTAAGATCCATGAATACGCGATGTTTAACACCTCCGTGAATTGATCCTAATATATGTGAGTTTTTAGCAAGCTGAGTAATTAAAACAGATGTTTCATCACCCGGTTTTAATGCTTGTATATCAGCAGGTTCTTTATCATATTTAACGTATATTAATTCTCTATAACCAATATCAACGCTAATAAATTCAGAACTTACTCCGTAAATTTTACCTTCATGAATTTCGCCTACATTTAGTTTAGTAACTAATTGACCATATTTGCTGTCAAATTCTGTCAATAAGTCATAAAAATCCTGTGCGTAATCTTCTCTAGAAAAAACTTTATCTCCTCTTAGAGTTCTAATATGTGGATTGGGTTTTCTTGTTTTAGATGGGCAACTAGCTTCGTATGCGTCCCACATAAATTCACCATTTTCATCGTAATAGGATTCGGTGACATCCTGTAAGTCTTCTTGTGAATTTTCAACTTGATTGTTTACTTCTTCGATTTTAGTTTCCTCGACTTTAACTTCGCCAATTCTAACTCTTTTGTTTTTTTCGTTGTTCATTTATTTTTATATTAAAGGTGTAACATAATATATATCCAATTAATTATTAGAATACCACAGGTACGAAACCGACCATGGGTACTGGACCAACTGGTGTAGGTATACCTCCTAAATAGAGTAATTTAAATTCCAATAAATGTAAAGCATATGCTGCAGCAACTGCAGTAGAAACCGCAAGTGCAGGTGGCATTGGGGCAGGTAATACACTAAATGTTTTACCAGTATTCCAAGCCTTTCTTAAATTATTAGCTAATCTTTTTTTACTGCCATAATATAGTGGTATGTAGATACCTGTTAGTGGTGGAGGAATTAACGCAGGTAAAGCGGATGGAGTTGGTGCAAAAGGTTTTACTAAACATGCATACCAGTAAGCAATAGTAACGGCTGCCATTTCTTCATATGGATCTCCACCTGGCCAATTATAATTAATATTAGAGCTTGGTTCAATAGCTTCACAATCGTCGGCTACCTTTTTTGCATCTAATGCTTCTTTCATTTGAAACTTAAATAAAGTACCACCTAATTTTGGATCTATTTTTAAAAGTTCTTCACCTGGATCAGATGCTCTAGAAGCTTGTCTTATTTTATCTTCAGGTACTTTTCTCCAATGATTTTCCCATTCACCTTTTTCATATACCGTTTCTATCCAATTTGGAGTTTTTATCCATTTAGGTGCAGTAATAGCAGATCCATTTAAATAAGAAAAAGAACCTTGTCTTAAACCGGGATACCAACTAAAAGTAGCCACTACATTAGATGTTAATATTTTAGGTCTTTTACTTGGATTTTCGGGAGGAGCATGCTCAAAATCGTAGGCTACTTGAATTTTCCATTCGTTTAATGGACACTCTAGTGTAGGTCCATTACCCTCTATGCCAGCTATAAATAAATCACTCACATTATCCGCCAAAGATTGCCAATTATAACCAGCTGCAGTTATGTCAGCTCTAGTCGGTATACTAATATTAGGATAAGGCTTATCACTTATCGATAGAGTACTATCTTTATATTTTTTAGAACCTAAACATTCTGCC
>Ga0209137_1002403_pt1 | contig 16541 bp, 11 predicted proteins | sample SaaInl5LU_22_DNA_FD_184642 | JGI IMG/M metagenome (GOLD analysis project Ga0209137, IMG submission 184642) | Marine microbial communities from expanding oxygen minimum zones in the Saanich Inlet - ESP_105LU_22_DNA (SPAdes) (version 2) | ecosystem: Environmental > Aquatic > Marine > Intertidal... | reverse complement strand
ATTCCGCATATCACCAAGTCTTTTCCATCCGAAAGTCTCCAAATTGAAACAAATGCACACTAATTCTCATAAACACCCCCAAAAGTATGGGCTAGTTCATGCTTTTTGGAAACAAAACGGAACTAGGTCACACTATTTTTTGGCTGAAATTAGCGCATAATGCTCCAAATTAGTTCTGACAGCTCTGTAAAGCTTGCTTTATTATGAGGCGACAATTAGATACATTTACCAGTCAGGACATGTGGTTAGGGGGATTTCTTAGCGTTGCATCACACTTTGTCCCGCAATCAGATTAAAAACTTGAATTATTGCGGCAAACAAGCGCTGCAAAATTAGGTACAAATGAACAGGATGTTCACACTGCACATTCATAGAATTGTGTTAATTGGAATTGAACATTTTAAGAATGAGGACCAGAAGTAAGATACAGCAGATCGTCTTAGCTACCCTGTTTTTTGGTGGCATAACACTCTGGCCTTCATATTCCGCTGCACAAACTGCCGCTGGCACCATTATCAGCAATACAGCTACTGCTAGCTACACCGTAAGCGGTGGGCCCACTGAAACATCTACGGACACAATCGCATTCACGGTACAGGAAGTTATTGATGTCTCCCTGACGTGGGATTCCGTCAACGCCATCGTTGATACGCCGGATACCGATCAGGCCACCACCTTCACCTTATTGAACTCGGGAAACGGCACCGAAGAATTTGAGTTGACGGTAGCGAATGTATCCAGCCCAACGGATGACTTTGATTTTACTCTGCCTGCCGATGTGCAAATTTATATTGAAGACGGTACAACTGCCGGATTTCAATTGGCCGAAGATACGCTCTATGTGTTTAATACCAACGATCCCGTAGTTGCGCAAGGCGCCTCAGAGACCCTTTATCTGGTTGCGGATATTCCTGGGGGGCAAACACACAACTTTGAAGGTCACTTAACTTTAACCGCGGATTCAACCACCGTGGGTGCAGCAGGTAGCGCAGCCGGCACCACTCTTACTAATCTGGGCGACGGTGGTGCTATTGATGCAATTGTCGGTAGTTCTCAGGCCGATGCCAGCGATACTTCAATTTATCAGGTCAATACAGTCTCTGTCACTGTCACCAAAACCGTAATGACCGTATTGGACGAGTTCGGCGGCACAGACCTAATCCCAAATGCAGAAGTCACTTATCGCATCGCAGTAGATGTTGTGGGTGGTACCGCTGAGGCGTTAACCATAGTGGATCCCATTCCCGCCAATACCACATACGAGCCCGGCACGATTCAGTTGGAACTGCCTCCCGCTCCGAGTGTGACACTAACCGACGCCAGTGATGGTGATGTGGGAGATTACAACCTCACTAATCCGGGCGCAGTAACCGTAGTTCTCGGAGATACTGTTGGTGGTGGCGGAACTATCAATATAGATATCACGGTCACCATTGACTAATTCACAGGTACGACACAATGAATATTAGAACAGTATCAATCACCCTGCTTTTGGCGACCGCGACCGGATTTGCCGTTGCGCAGGAACAAGGCCCCATTGTTTTCAGCAACATTGCGCAAAAAGAAGTAGTGGTGATAGACGAAAATGGTGAGGAATCTATTGAGCTTGCCAGCGTAGAGATTGTGCTGCCCGGCGATACCGTTCTCTATACCTCAACCTTTACCAACCAAGGTGAAGAAGCGGTCAGTAATATTGTGGTGGACAACCCGGTTCCGGAAAATACGCAATATCTTGGATTTTCCGCCCGTGGAGAAAGCACAGAGGTCGTTTTTTCCGTGGATGGCGGGGCAACTTTTGCGGGCGCCGCTGAGCTGACCATTACTGGCGACAATGGTGAACAACGAACCGCCCTGCCCGAAGAATATACAAATATCCGTTGGATTTATGCCCCTGAGCTAGCTCCCGGCCAATCCAGTTCTGTCAGTTTTAAAGTAAGAATTCCTTAATCTAGCATTTTGCTATTGGAGTAAATGAGCCATGAAAACCTTTAGTTTTAACTATAAACACGGAGCCGCACTGACGCTGCTTCTGCTGAGTATGAGCCAACTGGCTCAAGCTCAGATAGTGATCGCCGGCACGGAAATCGGCAATTTGGCAACACTGAGTTTTGATACCGGTGCTGGCAGTTTTGTGCTGGAATCCTCAGATACCGGAAATACAGTCCTAGGCGTTTCTGGCGGTACTGCAACCGAGTTTTTGGTCGACGCATCTATTGATATATCGGTTGCGGAACTGAATACAGATTGGAACAACCTTACAAGCAATGAGTTTGTATCACCTGGCCAGACCGGTGTTGCCATCGCCTGGACCGTTACCAATGACTCCAATACAGCTCTGGATATTGCACTGCATCTGGAGATCGATGGCACCGCTGTTCCCGCACCCTATGCTGGCGGTGCAGGGCAGGCAGCAGCCAATGAGATCGGTATACCAGTACTGAGGAGAGATGTTGTCAATCTGGGCTCCTATGCACCCGGCGACGATCCCGTATTGTCGCAAGATAGCGGTATCTACTATATAGATGAGCTCGCAGCCAATGGCGGAACCACCACCATCTGGGCAGTATTTGATGTCGATGCCGACGCCGTTGTTGATGAAGTGCAATACCTGACATTAATTGCACAGGCCGGCGGTGATTTCAGTGGTGTTGGCACAACCGATGATGGGGATGCGACTAGCGGGCTGTATACGGCTACCGCCTCCGCCTTCGGTGGCTACCTCACTGTTGATGGCAATGGTGGGTTTTCACCAGGAAATGGCCCCGGTGCCACCGGTGCTGATGACGAACTTGTTCTCGATCTGGTATTCGCAGATGGCGCTGGTGACTTCGAAATCGTATTTCCTGGGTTAACTGCCTTTGGGGCAGGTACGGCCAATAGCGCACAACATGCCGATACAGCAGGGGTACGATTTAACGGTGCGGCTTTGCGAGTAGTAAAAACCCTTACAACTATTTGGGATCCGGTAAATGCCAATGTTTCTCCAAAAGCCATACCCGGTGCCATTGTTCAATATCAGATTCTTATTGAGAATCAAGCATTAGCTGGCGGTGGATCCGCTACCTTAACTGGCCTACAGGACATAACCGATGCTGATGTCGATTTTGACGATGGGCTACTGAATACCGCTTGCGCCACCGCAGGTCTTGTTCCTCCGGGATCATGCTTGGGCTTGGATGGTGCCGCCTATACAGGACTAGCTGGATCTCTGGGCGTTCAAGTTGGCTGGGACAACACCGGAGACAATGTGGCGGATGATACAAAATATATATCCCCTGCCGCAGCTCTGAATGTTACCGATCAGGTCAATCTGACAGCAGCAGAATTGTTAGATGACGCTGGTGGCGAATTCGACACCGGCAATGGTGATGGTGAGCTATTAGCCAATGAGGCCGTAATTATTATCTACAACGTTTACGTAGAGTAATTAGCGAGTCGATCTTGAATCCGGTCAGGTTGATGGCTCACCGGGCTGGATTCAAAAATTGACGACACCTAATCAAATACGGAAAGTTCATTAGCGAAATACTGACGTGGTAAACCGACTAAGAGACATAGATCTCGTTTCATCAAGAGCGCTTTGTTTAGCGCTCTTGATGTTTCTGGTGCCTCAAATAGGCTTAACTGCAACCACGCCAAATACGGATATTACCAATACCGTATCCATCAGCTATACCAATCAGCCGGGCCCCGCCCTGCAGGCCAGCACCAGTTTTTTTGTCTCCGACGATAGCCCCTCAACAATCGAATTTTTACAACTCAGCGGAAACGAAACCGCTGTATCGGATACTATCAACCAGACATTCCGCGGTGCCGCTTGCAGCCCGAGCGCTTCGGTTAGCGGCCCCTTTGTCAATACGCCAGTCACAAATCTAAGTGGCCAAACCCTGATCCCCGGATCCAGCCAAAGCTTTGTTGAACGACCGGGAGCCTTCACCACAGGCGATATTCTCTTTGTCCAGGTTCAAGACTACGACCAAAATTTGAATGCTCTAGTTGCCGAGCAAATCGTGGTGACCATAAATAACAGCAACGGTGACCGAGAGGTTATTCAGTTGTTTGAGACAGAGAACAGCAGTGGTGTATTTCTCGGTGCAGTTCAAACAATCTCTGGACCACGCTCTATCGGCAATTGTTTTCTGGATGTACAAAAAGAGGACACTATTTCGGCGAGTTATACCGATGCGGAAAACAATACCGATTCGGTTTTCTCCGTCACATTGATAGACCCCTTTGGTGTTATTTTTGACACCCTAGATGGTCGCCCTCTCAATGGTGTAGAGGTCACTTTGATTGACGCCGGCACTGGATTACCTGCGGATGTGTTTAGTCCCAATGGCATTGATCGCTGGCCATCTACCGTGGTATCCGGCGAAGATATTACGGACTCCTCTGGCACAGTATTCCCAATTAGTAACGGCGAATACCGCTTCCCGCGTGTCGTCGCCGGGTTTTATTACTTCGAGATTGCCCCCTACGACGACTATATTTTCCCGTCCTCCGAACTGGATTCCGACTTACAGCTGCTACCCGGCGCCCCCTATGTATTAGAACTGGGCAGCCGCGGAGAAACCTTCGAGGTTCCACCCGGGCCAGATGTGCAGATCGATATTCCCTTTGATCCCATTCAAGGGGAATTAGTGCTTGAAAAGACGGTGTCTAATACCACTGCCGCCATTGGTGACTTTTTGGCCTATCAAATTAGCATCGAAAACCCGGAAGTAAATCCGCTCAGTAATCTCATTATTCAGGATCAATTGCCCAAAGGGTTTCGCCTGCAACTCGACTCTTTGCAGCTCGATGGCTTAGCGGTTTCGCCTACAACTCTGAGCGCTGACGGCGGTACATTTCAATTGGAAATTGGAACCTTGGGCGCTGGGGATTCAACAAGCATCAGTTATGTAACCGAGATAACCAGCGGCACTAGTGTGGGTGAGGCCATCAACTACGCAAGTTCAGTGTCCCGCTTGGCTAGCTCCAATATCGCCGAAGCCTCAGTACTGATCAAGAATGATTTATTTGTTGAGTCTTCATTTCTACTCGGCCAGGTCTATGAGGGCAGTTGTGATATCGATGACGAGCGCATCGGAATTCGCGGAGCAAAAATTTATTTGGAAGACGGTATGTCCATAACCACGGATTCCAATGGAAGGTGGCATGTTGCCGACTTGCAACCCGGCACACATACTTTGCGACTGGATGAATCTTCCCTCGATGAAGGTTATGAGGTTTTGTTCTGTAATCCGAATAGCCGCAACAACGGCACTGCCAATAGTACCTTTGTGAATGTCGAGCCAGGTTTAATCTGGACACACAACTTCGTTGTTCGCCGCACCGCCGAGGCGACACAGAATCTTGATTTGTTTGACTCGCTGATTTTGGATCGGGACTTCGCCGATATGGAAATTATGCCGACATACGACGAAAGCTGGTTGGCCTCAGAAGATTACGAGATTCTCTGGCCACAGGAGAGTTACACACCAAGATATCGAAATATCGAAATCGCTATCAGGCACGATCGATCCGAGGGTATTGATCTCAGTTTAAATGGCGAGCCCGTCAGCCCATTGAATCGCCGTGACACCGTTACTAGCCCGGATTCGCCTAGACAAATTACAACCTGGGCCGGCGTGGATATATTGTTGGGTCTAAATCAGCTGACAATTCGCCGACTCGACGCCCGGGGGAACGAAATCAGCTCTGAGATCAGGGAAATTTATGCAGCCGGTGCTCCATACCGAGCTGAATTTGTACCGGAAAAGAGCCAGTTGATTGCGGACGGTCGCACGCCAGCCATCGTTGCGGTCAGATTGACTGATACTGAAGGTTATCCGGTTCGAGTGGGAACCTCCGGACGATTTGGGGTAAGCGCACCTTTTCAGGGATGGCTGCCAGAAAATCTGCGGCTGGAAAGCAATGTGCTGACTGAGTCCAATTTGGATCCCCTTTATGTCACACGAGAGGATGGCATAGCCTACTTTCCCATCGAACCGACCACACAGACCGGCAGACTCGAAATTGAAGTACCTTTTAATGATGGGCGCTCTGAGATTATTGAGGCTTGGTTATCCGCCGACGCAAGAGATTGGATACTGGTTGGTTTATCGGAAGGAACCTGGGGCTACCAGGAAATTGAATCCAATCTAGAGCCCCTGATTGAGCCAGAGGAAGAATTTTACAGGGAGGGTCGTATCGCCTTTTTTGGCAAGGGTCGAGTGCGCGGGGATTTCTTGATGACACTAGCCTACGACAGTGCCAAACAAAGCAGCGATAACCCAGACGAACTTTTTGATTTGGTAGAACCTGACCAGTACTACAGTGTCTATGGTGATGAATCCCAGTATCTGAACGAAGCACAAAGCTCCAGAAAGCTCTTTCTCAAAATTGAACGGCAACAGTTTTACGCGCTCTTCGGTGATTTTCAGACAAACCTGTCAACCACCGAGCTAAGCCAGTATTCCCGATCCTTAAGTGGCATTAAGTCAGAATTTAAAAACGAATACTTTGAGACCAATCTATTCGCTTCGGAAACTTCGCTGTCAAATCTGAGAGAGGAAATACCGGGTAACGGTACTGCTGGTCGCTACTTTTTGGAACGAAACAGGATTGTGGATTTCAGCGAGCTGGTTCGACTCGAAATACGGGATCGTTTTCAGACTGGAGAGATACTATCCGAATCGACTCTAGCCCGTAATCAGGATTATGAAATTGACTACGATCTGGGAACGCTGCTGTTTAACGATCCCATCCCCACAAGGGACGAGTTTCTAAATCCCGTCTTTATTGTCGTCAGCTACGAAACCCAAGACGATAGGGAAGCGGCTCTGGTGGCCGGTGGCCGAGCTGAGGTATCGACCGCCGACGATAGGCTTGAACTTGGTCTGTCATATATCACCGAAGAAAACCGTGGCGCGGAAAAACAACTTGCCGGTCTAGACCTGAGTTACGAAGTCACTGAATCACTGGAGATCCGATCCGAATATGCGACCTCTAAAACCGTTAACGCCGGCGTTGCAGATGCATGGAGTATTGCCGCAGACCTTGAAGAAGGGCGACTAACTTCAGGTATTTATATGCGTGAAACACAGGGCGGGTTTGGTTTGGGGCAACAAAATGCCAGCGAGTCGGGTACGCAGAAATATGGTGCAACATTCGATTTGGATATTGGTACCACATACTCGATTACAGCCTCTGCCGATAATCAAATCGCACTGGATACTGACTCCGAAAATACCCAAGCCAATATCGAAGCGCGACGAGTTGGGGAAAAAACTGCTGTTCAGTTGGGGTATCGATGGGCGCAAACCCTCGAAACTGCGGCTCCGGCGGATCAATCCGAACTGATTAATCTATCTGCTTCCTATCAATTGTTTTCCGCACTGCGTATCGATGCGTCGACAGAGTTTTCTGCTACGGATAAAGAAGATAGCGCTATTTTTCCAGCTCGAGATACCCTCGGTGCTGAATGGCGCATCAACAATGATTCGGCATTCTACCTAACGCAGGAGCGCACTCGAGGCGACAGCGCAACTGAGTCGACCCAGCTGGGAATACAAACGGCACTATGGTCCGGCTCCGGCATTAGTATTGGTGTTGATCAGTCTTCTGCCGCTGGGCGAGAACAGATATCCACTGTGGCCGGACTAACTCAGCGCGCGCAACTGACTGACAATTGGTCTCTCGACCTAAAACTCGATCAAGGTCGCGATCTATCGCCTGGCACGCCGGTTTCCGGGCTCAATCCGGCTACTCCACCTACATCTGGCAGCAGCGGCAACGACTACAACACGGGTTCCCTTGGACTGGATTGGCGCAACGGCAGCTGGGCCTGGAATAACCAGATAGAGTATCGTCAGGCAGACATCGATGAATCTGCTTCGGTGCGCTCAGGTCTATTAAAGCAATTAGATAATGGCAACACTCTGATCGGCTCGATGGAGTGGTTCAATACGCAAAGCACCGAAAGCATAAGCGATGATATAACCCTGAGTGTCGGTTACGCTGACCGATCTTCAAACTACTATTCGCTGCTCAATCGGCTTGAACTGAATTGGGGTGAAGACACCACTGCAACCGAGTTGATTCGAGAGAGTAAAATCATCAGCAATAACCATCTCAACCTAACCATGTGGGAGGATAAACAGCTTTCAGCTTACTACGGTGCCAAGTACGTTATTACCAATATCAATGACACTGAATACTCTGGTTTCACTGACTTTATCGGCGCCCAATTTAGACAAGACCTGAGTGAACGATGGGATGTCGGCCTGCAGGGCAGCGCACTGCGATCACAGAACAGCGGGGCAAATCGCTACTCCTATGGTGCCTCTGTTGGATACAGCCCCATTCAAAATACCTGGCTGGAGTTGGGCTACAACTTAGAAGGTTTTACCGATCCGGATTTTGACGCAGCAGCCTGGACTGACAAAGGTGTCTACTTCAGCGTGCGCTACAAATTTGACGAAAATACCGTCGCGCGGGTGGCCAACGCATTTAACGGCCGCCCTACTTTGGACCTCCCCACCGAACAAGTTGAAACCCCAGTGGCAGAAGCCACGCCAACTCCGCAATCCACCTCGCAGCAAACTACATCAGAGGTTCAAGCTCCAATTCCAGTCCCAGAAGTAGCTGTAAGAGCACCCAATATTGTCTACTCAACAGCTCCAGCAGAGCAGCGCGAAGATGCAGCACTACCTAATACTTGCGAAGCTGGCACCCGTGTAAGAGTGATTCAGTTAGCTGCATTTTCTGAGCTCGGCCTTACACTGGGAATGATAGAATTCTTCGGATTCGAAAACGCTTTTGTGGAACGATACGACCCTGAGGACGGCGGCCAAATTGTCTATCGGCTGATTGTCGGACCTTACACAGAATCCAAAACAGAACTGGCCGAGGCAGCTGCTATTTTTGAAGCAGAAACCGGCTGGACACCCTGGATTAAAGACAAAGATTGCGCTGATTTACGTCGTGTTAATTGAACAGAAAAATAATGGCTACCCCCACCAAGGCGCTTTTGGGATAATGTTCAGATATGGCTGAATTAAAAGACATTTCCGTTCTCTTTGCCCACGACTCTGCTGACGACGCAAGCCGCGTCACCAGTGTGCTGGACAACAGTGGCTATCGGGTTCGTGCCTATCAAGCCAATACCAAAGAAGCCTTGGCTAACGAGATCAAAAACAACTCCCTAGACGTTATTCTCGGGCAAATGAACTCTAGTTCCCTGCCCCCCAAAACTTTATTGCAGGAAATATCCCGGCTCAACAAAGATGTTCCGGTAATCCTGATCAACCCAACACACGACAACAGCATTGTTGCTCAGGGCATTCGTCTGGGAGCCAAGGATGTTGTCGCTGAAGAGGAAGATCAGCGTCTTATCGCTGTGGTAAATCGCGAAATTCAGAACCGCGAAGACCGTGCAGCCCATCGCGACACTCAGCGAAAATTCTATACTTCGGAAAATCGCTATCAGCAGCTTTTACAATTTGCGCGCTTGCCTTTGGCCATCGTGCAGGATTCGATGTTTGTTATGGCAAATGAGGCCTTTGCCGAACTCTTTAATCTACCCCATGACGAGATTGAGGAAATGCCCTTTATCGATCTGCTCGATAAAGCTGGGCAGCAGTCATTTAAAGAACTCTATAAAGACTTCGTCAATAATCCCGATGCCTTTAACGGCGCCGAGATTCTGACAAAAACAGGTGAATCAACCGAATCCATAAAAATGGAATTGAACTCCGTCAAATACAACGACGAAGATTGCCTGCAAATTAGAGTTGAACCCAAATACGGGATGGGAACCGCAGCAATTGCAGCTGAAAACTCAAACGGTGGAGACGGCCTTCTGCCTCGTCATAAGGTGGTTCAACATATTAGTTCCGCCATTAATATGGCCCACCAGGAAAGCCAAGATAGCTGCCTGTTCTGCATTGAGATAGATGCTTTTGATAAATTGCAGGAAACTCTGGGGATTGGATTTTCTGATGAGCTCTACCATGCACTTATTGCCTTTGTTGAGGAGCGGTTCAAGGGCAAAGCTATTAATAATTTTGAAACCAACCGGTTACTCTTGTTATTGGATGATACTGATGCCGAATCAGCTGTCACACAGGGCAAAAAACTCTGTGCCGAAGTTGAGCAGACAGTGCTCGAGTTTGGCGATCACAGTCAACAGATCACTATAAGAGCCGGTATTGCGCTGATCAGCGATTTGATTACCAACGCCGATGTCGCTATCAAACAGGCGATTCGGGGCTGTGAGCAATTAGCCGAAGCTGCAGAGGATGAGATAGTAAACACTGCTGGGCTGTTTGAACCTGAGGGTCAGGCCGGGGACCAGGAAGTCGATATCAACTACCTTCTAAAACAAGCCTTCAAGCACACGCATCTGCAAATACTGTTTCAGCCTTTAATGCATTTTCATGGAGAAGAAGGCAAACACTACGAAGTTTTGCTGGGAATTCGGCCGGAACACAAAGAGACCTACCCGCCTGATTTTATCGCCATGGCCTGTCGATCAAACGAAAACCATGAAATTGATCGTTGGGTTATTTTGGAAGCTCTGCGTACCCTAATGAAAAAGACCAATGGCGAGGGCGACGAGACGCTGTTTATTCATGTAAGCAAGCAGTCGCTGCAAAACGATCAGTTCGCTGCCTGGCTTCACGCAGCAGTCAAGAAGTCCCGCCTAGACCCCAAACAGATTGTGTTCCAATTCAGGGAAGTTGATGTCTCATCCTTCCTGAAAGCCAGTGGTGAGGTAGTTTCGGCAATCAAAAAAGCTGGCTGTAGAACCGCAATTACCCACTTTGGTACCTCTGTACAGCCGATGAAAATACTCGATACGGTGCCCTTTGATTTTGTCAAAGTAGATGGCTCGTTCACCTTGGCAGCGCAAAAAAGTGCCAACGACATACCCAAGTTGGTAGAACTTCTGGATCAGATCAAAGATAAGGGACGCTTAAGCATTGTGCCTATGGTAGAAAACACACAGATTCTGCCGAGCTTGTGGAAATCTTCGGTGGCCTTTATTCAGGGTTACTATGTCAGACAGCCCACTGACAAGATGGACTTTTCCTTCTAAGAAATTCGTTTAACTCAGCCCCGGATTGTCGGCGTCGCTGTAACCCATCAAATACAGAATTGCATCCAATCCTAGTCGAGACAGCGAGTGTGATGCCGTTTCTCTGACCAGTGGCTTCGCATGAAAGGCGATACCCAAACCCGCTTTACCCAGCATTTGCAGGTCGTTGGCACCATCACCAACCGCTATCACCTGCTCCAGAACCAATCCTTCTTGAGCCGCAATCTCAGCTAAAAGCCGAGCTTTGCAAGCACCATTAACTATTTCACCTTTGACTTTACCGGTGAGTTTGCCGTCAACAATCTCAAGCTCATTTGCATGTACATAATCCATATTTAGGCGCTTGCGGAGACTTTCGCCAAAGTAGCTAAAGCCGCCCGAGAGAATGGCGGTTTTCATGCCGAGTTGATTCAACCGCTGCATCAGTCGCTCTGCGCCTTCGTTCATTTCCAATCGGCTAGCAACATTAAGCAGCGCGGTTTCGGGCAGCCCTTCTAGCAGCGCAACCCGTTCACGCAAACTTTCATCAAAATCGATTTCACCGGCCATGGCTCTCTCTGTCACTCGACTTACCTGTTCGCCAACACCAGCCTCCTTTGCCAGTTCGTCGATAACTTCTTGTTTAATCAAGGTGGAATCCATATCAAATACAACAAGCCTGCGATTGCGGCGGTAGAGATCATCACGCTGGTATGCAAGATCCACATCCAGATGAGTGGCTAACTCCATCAACTGCTGCTGGAACTGCGATTCGTTTGTGACCCCACCACGCACCAGAATTTCAATACAAGCCTGTGCACCTTTGTCGAGACTCTCGATGGGAATTCGGCCCGTTAATCTGGTGATGTGATAGATATCCAGACCCTGTTCAGCAAGCAGGGAGGTCACCTCGGCAAGTACCTCAGCACTGATTTCCCGGGCTAGAAGCGTAAGAACATGCTTTTGCTGGCCATGCTGTGCTACCCAGCTCTGGTAGTCATCAGTGGATATTTCCTGTGACCTGATGCGCAATCCGATCTCGTCGAATTCGCTGCGGCAATGCTCTTCGATATTTTGAATATCCGCGCCGGACTCCAGACCAATAAGCACACCTAGGGAGAGGGAATCATGGATCACGGCCTGACCAATATCCAACACTCTGGCTTTGTGACGCGCTAGAATACGGGTCAAAGCGGAGCTGATGCCATTGCGATTAACTCCGTTGACGGAAAGCAGATATATTTGGATCGAGATGTACTCTTCTAATTGAAACTGCGCGCAATTATATATCGGCCAGCTGCTGCAAAAAGCGATATAGCCAAAATCTCGCTTTTTATTTACCGACACTCTTTAATTGCAGGAACCGGTTTAATTGCAGTAACCGCTATTGGCATAACTCAATTTAAAAAAGAATGAGAGATAGTTTGAAGTTTTTAGTTCAGCACGAGAGAAACCTTCAATTGGCGATCACCTCTGCCCTGACTTTCTTGGTTTGTTTCCTCTGTCTGAGCCTGGTCAATCAAGATAATCTGCAACAAAACCAAAAGTCTCAACTTCTACCGCTGGTCTTAAACGCCACCGAACCCTATTTGATTACCGGCAACATTCCGCGATTAAAACCGGAGTTGGAGCAGCTGGTGCAAGGGACAAGCATTGAAAGAATTGATATACACGGCGGCGACTCACTATTGCTCGCTTCCATCAGAAATTTGGATATCAATATTCCCGCGTCCTCTAGTTTGCACGAATTCTCTAGTGCCATTGTTCTAGACGACGCCCTCGCGGCGACTATTATCCTGCAGGAATATTTGGAGAGCACACCGGCCCAGACCTGGCCAAATCTCCTGATAAGCTTCGCCTGCGCCCTCGCCGCTGCGATCGGCACTCTGCTATTAAATACATTAAAAACTGCACCATCGAGAGTGCAAGCCACCACTCCAATCGGAACCGATCAGAATGAAGCTCTGGACGACAGGGGAGAAAGTTTCGTCCAGCTATCCCAGGAACCAATTCCAGAAGCACTGCCAATTGATCGAAATCCAAGGGGACAACAACGTCTGGTACTAATGATCCGCCTTAGCGACATGCGCGACCAACTCGTTCGAACCGACGAAATTGACAACTATATGACGCGCATTTGGCGTATCACTGAACGCATGGCCGAGACCTATGGTATTAGCTGCGTCGGCATTCAATCTGGAATGCTTGTCTACACAGCTTCTGGTACCAATAGCGCAGTGGCTCTGCGACATTGCATTATGTTTGGTTGGAATCTATGTCGATCAGAAACTGCTCGATCGAATACGCCCGCCAGCCTGATTGCCCCAATCGACTTTATGGGGGAAAACCCCTGCCATGCACTGGCGTTGGCGACTAATGAAGATTTACTGGATCTGCAAAACCAGCTGGAAGACTTACCAGCTGGCGAGTTTCAAGTGGCTCAAAGCCTGCAGGATTGTTTGCCCAAATCAGTGGATGCAATTCAAGCGCAAAACAGCAACCTCAGGATTCTATCTATAGAAACCCGCATGCTGGATCTTTGGAAACAACAAACCCAGCTGTAACGGCTGAGCTTGCTGGAGGAATTTCGAACAAAAACTAGAGCGCGTCTGCGCCGGTTTCACCAGTGCGAATGCGAACGACCTGTTCGAGGCTGGAGACAAAGATCTTGCCGTCACCAATCTTGCCTGTGCTCGCGCTTTTAGTAATGGCTTCAATCACCTTTTCAACCATGCTGGTTTCTGTAGCAATTTCCAGCTTCACCTTGGGGAGAAAATCGATGATGTACTCTGCACCGCGATAGAGTTCAGTGTGGCCCTTTTGTCTGCCAAAACCCTTCACCTCAGTAACAGTGACACCCTGAATACCGATTTCAGATAAAGCGTTGCGAACGTCGTCAAGTTTAAAAGGTTTGATAACAGCGGTTATTAGTTTCATATGTTTCTCCGGGTTTAAGGAATGAGTTTGGAGGGATTGGCAAAAGCAGCCGCACCCTCCAGAGTCTCAGCGTGTAATTACATATCCATTGGGATTGAGTAGCTCACAACAAACTGTGCTTCTTCTGAATAAACAGCGTCGTCAAAAGCTTGTGAGAATGTGAAAGCCAGATCGCCCATTGAGTAAGTCAAGTCAAGATGCGAACCATCTGTTGACCAATCACCGTAGGTAACATTGAAATCGGCAAAATCGTATCCAGCAGCCACGTAGGTGTATCCGTCACCGTCATATGCAGTAATACCGAAAGCTCCGAAACCAATGCTTGCGTAGTATTCTTCGAAGTCACAACCTGAAGGATCAACACCACCAAGACCATCTGGGCAGCTTGGGTAGTTGTAGTCAACGTAACCGATGTCATAGCTGATATCACCAGCTTCGCCAGCGTAACCAATATAGAGGTCATACTCGGTTCCGTAAGTGTCGTCACCGGAAGAACCCCAAATGCCGGCGTAAATGCCAACTTCACTTGAGTAGTCCAATGAGCCAGATACAACAGCTGATCCTGCGCTGAGGTCGAAACCACGCCACAAGTAGCTGCTAGCAATTGCTGCGCCACCAGATACTTCTGCTTGAGCAGCAGCGCCAGTAGTTAGTAGTGCAGCGGCAATCAAAGATTTATTAAAAGTTTTCATGAAATTCTCCTGTATGTAGAACTGTTTCTAGGGCGCTATTCTTGTTGATAAAGGAAAAAAAGGCAAAGAAAAAGGCCAAAGAAAAAGGGAAGTGCCGAAGCACTTCCCTTTATTTTCTAATTTACCTGAGTCAGATTACTTTGCAGTAGCGAACTCGGGATAGGCTTCGATACCACACTCGGAGAGATCTACACCTTCGTACTCTTCTTCTTCTGTTACACGGATACCCATAGTGGCTTTCAGTGCAATCCAGACGATAGATGCTGCTACGAATGTCCAGATGAAGATACCGGCGATACCGATCAACTGAGGTACAAGTTGCCCTGCACCAGCTGTTAAGCAAACCGCCAAGATACCCCAGATACCACAGGTTCCGTGAACCGAGATGGCACCAACAGGATCATCAATTTTCATCTTGTCGAGAGCAAGTACTGAGAAGACAACCAATACACCACCAACAGCACCGATAATCAGTGACAGAGTCGGAGATGGGTCTAGAGGTCCAGCAGTAATAGATACCAAACCTGCCAAGGCGCCGTTTAGGGACATTGTCAGATCAGCTTTACCAAACAAGATTTGAGCGGTAATAAGAGCAGCGATCAAGCCACCACAAGCAGCCATATTGGTATTCACAAATACGTCCGCAACAGCGTTTGCTTCACCAACGTTGGAAAGCATCAACTCAGAACCGCCGTTGAAACCGAACCAACCCAACCAAAGGATAAACATACCCAAGGCCGCGAGAGGCATATTCGCACCTGGAATCGCGTTAGCGGAACCGTCAGCGTTGTATTTACCTTTACGAGCTCCCAGGAAGATCACACCAGACAAAGCAGCTGCAGCACCACACATATGTACGATACCGGAACCAGCGAAGTCAGAGTAACCAGCTTCAGACAACCAGCCGCCGCCCCAAGTCCACATGCCTTGCATGGGATAGATAATGCCAGTCATAACTACAGCAAAAGCCAGGAAGGCCCATAGCTTCATACGCTCAGCAACAGCTCCTGAGACGATAGACATAGCAGTGGCAACAAATACCACCTGGAAAAAGAAATCAGAAGCGCCGGAGTAGTAGGTATCTCCTCCGCTTGCAAGTACTTCTTCAGTAGTAGCGTTCGCAATACTGTCACCGAACCATAGCTCAGGCAGAATCATGCCGCCTCCGTACATGATGCTGTAACCCATAATCAGGTACATCGTGCAAGAGATAGCAAAAAGCGCTACGTTTTTAGTCAAAATTTCTGTGGTGTTCTTAGCTCGGACAAGGCCGGCTTCGAGCATGGCAAAACCAGCAGCCATCCACATAACAAGTGCGCCACACACCAAGAAATAAAAGGTATCTATGGCATAGGCGAGTTCAATTGCAGCATCCATTATATTCTCCAGATCTTAGATGGCTTCCGCGCCGGTTTCACCGGTGCGAATACGGATAACTTGCTCTAAAGAAGTGACGAAAATTTTGCCATCGCCAATCTTTCCAGTTGATGCAGAAGTCGTGATGGCTTCAATGATTGAATCAACCATCTCGTCACCTACGGCAATTTCCAGCTTAATTTTAGGCAGGAAATCAACCACGTATTCTGCACCTCGATACAGCTCGGTATGTCCTTTTTGACGTCCAAAGCCCTTCACCTCAGTAACGGTGATACCTTGTGCGCCAATAGAACTCAGAGCTTCGCGTACGTCGTCCAATTTGAACGGCTTAACAATCGCGGTAATGAGTTTCATATGTTTCTCCGGGTTTAAGGAATGAGTTTGGAGGGATTGGCAAAAGCAGCCGCACCCTCCAGAGTCTCAGCGTGTAATTACATATCCATTGGGATTGAGTAGCTCACAACAAACTGTGC
>Ga0209137_1002401_pt1 | contig 16551 bp, 16 predicted proteins | sample SaaInl5LU_22_DNA_FD_184642 | JGI IMG/M metagenome (GOLD analysis project Ga0209137, IMG submission 184642) | Marine microbial communities from expanding oxygen minimum zones in the Saanich Inlet - ESP_105LU_22_DNA (SPAdes) (version 2) | ecosystem: Environmental > Aquatic > Marine > Intertidal... | reverse complement strand
CGTTGTAATCCATTGAGCGCTTAGGGCTCGCAGCCAGCTATCTTCCACGCCGGTGTCTCCAAAACAGCTCAGGTCCTCTTGGGTGCACGTATCTGTGGTGACCCACGCAAGATCTGAGCGCTTCGGATGGGGTATTTGCAGTTGCTGAGCGAGACGCTGTTTGGCGAGTCGCAGTTTTGGCCAGGGGGTGTTTAATGACGCATTACCTAGGCCGTAAATGCCGCTCGCTAAATAACGGTATTCAAAGCCATTTGCGCCGCGATTGCTAGCCCAAAGCAGCTGGGAGGTGTCGCCAAATATGAGGTTGTAGCCACTGTAAGTCGTGGCAGTGTCGACCAGTTGACCAATGAGCTCCGTACTTGAGGGTTGATTGCTAAGCCACAGGCCAATGAGGCTTCCGCGAGATGTTTCGGTCGGTGGTGGGAGCGTCTCGCGAACATTGGTCAAGGCGGCGAAGCGCCCCTGCGCGTTAACCCCAAGCCAGGTGCCGCCCGCCTGTAAATCTCTGCCGGCGAGTATGTTGGGCTGGTCGTCCCAAAAGTGCATGCGTTGCGACTCACGCTGGTAAAACTCGTCGCGATTAGCAACAATGACTAGCGGCATCGTCGGGTGTGCTTGCCAGCCGATAGCAATCAGGCACATGGCGGTTTATCCTGCTGAAAATTGAAAGGTTACATCAATTCTAAACGTAAGGGTGCTACCCTACGTGCTTTTTATAGGGCAATCATTATGCTGGCTTACCCCGCCATTGACCCCGTTGCGCTTGAGCTTGGGCCTCTTAAAATACATTGGTATGGTCTGACCTACTTGGCGGGCTTAACGTTTGCCTGGTGGTTGGCGCGCAGAGAGTGCCGCAAAGCGGGCTCCGTATGGCGCGAGGAATGGGTTGACGACTTAATCTTTTATGCTGCGATCGGCATCGTCTTGGGTGGGCGGCTTGGCTATATTCTATTTTATGGCACCGATCGATTGCTTGCCGATCCGAGCTGGGCTTTGCGTGTATGGGAAGGGGGTATGTCCTTTCACGGTGGTTTGTTGGGTGTTATTGGTGCAGTATTTTATTTGTCTAAGACGCGCAAGGTGGCTCTGGGTGATCTGCTCGATTTTGTCGCGCCACTCGCGCCAATAGGTTTGGCTTTGGGGCGAGTGGGGAATTTTATCGGGCAGGAGCTGTGGGGGCGCGCGGCGACTGTGCCTTGGGCTATGGTCTTCCCTAATGACCCCATGCAATTGCCCAGACACCCATCACAGCTCTATCAGTTCGGGCTGGAGGGTTTAACGCTATTTGCTTTGGTCTACTGGTTTACGCGACAGCAGCGGCCTCGATGGGCTGCAGCCGGGGTGTTTTCCTTGGGCTACGGTTGCTTGCGCTTTCTTGCTGAATTCTTTCGTGAGCCGGATGCGCATTTGGGATTTCAGGCTTTTGGCTGGATGACACGCGGTCAAATTTTATGTATCCCCATGATACTCTTAGGCTTATATTTATTGTGGTGGGCGTACTCGCAAAAGGCGTCGGCTAAAGAACACGGTTAGGACAAAAATATGAAGGTTTACCTAGATTTGCTGCGCGATATCATGGCGCAAGGTGTTGATAAGTCAGATAGAACGGGTACGGGAACGCGCTCGGTGTTTGCCCGCCAATTTCGCCACGACTTGAGCGAGGGGTTTCCGCTGTTGACGACTAAAAAGTTGCACTTCAAAAGCATCGCCAACGAACTCATTTGGTTTTTGAGGGGGGACACGAACACCGCTTGGTTGCGGGAAAATGGTGTTTCGATTTGGGATGAGTGGGCAACTGAAGATGGCGATTTGGGTCCTATTTATGGGGCACAGTGGCGATCATGGCCCAAGGCCGATGGTGGCGCGATCAACCAAATCGACTATGTCATTGATTGTTTAAAGCACAAACCGGATTCGCGCCGAATTTTATTTCACGGCTGGAATGTCGAGTATTTGCCCGATGAAACACTGAGCCCACAAGAGAATGTGAAGCAGGGCAAAATGGCTTTGCCGCCGTGTCATCTTTTATATCAATTTTATGTCGCGAATGGTCGCTTATCGGCACAGCTTTACATTCGCTCTAGCGACTCGTTTTTGGGTTTGCCATACAACCTAGCAAGCTTGGCCTTGTTGACCCACATGCTCTGTCAGCAGTGCGAGTTAGAGCCCGGAGAGGTCGTTATTAGTACTGGGGATTCACATATTTACAGCAATCACTTTGAACAAGTTGCTACTCAGCTTGAGCGTGAACCTCGAGCCTTACCAACGCTGCGAATAAAACGTAAACCTGAGTCGATTTACGATTATCGGTTTGACGATTTCGAGATTGCGGGTTACGAGCCCCACGCGCATATTGCTGGGGCGGTAGCGGTATGACCGAGCCTCTGGTTTCAGCCGTGTTCGCGGTGGCCAATAATGGTGTGATTGGACGCGCGGGCGACCTGCCCTGGTATGTGCCTACAGACCTCGCCTTTTTTAAACGTGTTACTCTGGGTAAGCCCATGATCATGGGGCGTCGAACGTTTGAGTCCCTGCCTGGCTTGCTCCCGAATCGTCAGTGTATTGTGGTCTCATCGGGTCAACCTGTGTTACCGGCCGATGTTCTTCTGTGCGCGAGTATCGAGCAGGCGCTTGCGGTGGCGCAGGATTTTTGTGACCCCAGTCACAACGAGGTTATCATCGCGGGAGGTTCCCAGATTTACGCAGCAGCTCTGCCGTTCACGGATCGCTTAGTCGTGACCCATATCGAAGCCGAGCCCGAGGGTGATACTGTGTTAGATTGCATTGACTGGAGCGAGTGGAGCGCGGTGAGTTCGGAGCGTCCAGAACAGTCCGAGAAAGATGAATTCGCCTGTCATTTTGTCATCTATGAGCGAGTTGTCGCGACTCCGCGGTGACGCCACTGATATCGGTGGTGTTACCTTTGGTCGCGGCCCAATGGAAATGTGTAACCGATCTACACAATCGTAAAATCACTTGAATTTGTGCGCGACATTTCATTGAAAATTACCATTTTGTACGTTTAAATCGGTCGCACGGATTACCGTTATCGGTGGGGTTTAACGCGAGCTTGTTGGGCCCCTTTTTTATCAGATTCTAAAATCACATAAGTTGGACTATAGGATACGCAACCCTCATGACTACGCATCGACTAAAATCTGTGTTGATGGCTACTGTTGTTGCGACCGGGGCTTTGTGCTCGGTTGCATCGCAAGCCAACACATTAGACGCCATCATCAAAGTTGGCGAAGAGAAAACTGCGGCTGCTAAACAGTCTCAAGCGAAAATTGATCGCTTGGCTGAAGAGGCCCGAGACCTGTTAACAGACTATAAAACCGTTATGAAGCAAGTCGACGGCTTGAAGGTCTACAATGCGCGCCTGCAGCGCCAGATCGACAATCAGGAGCGTCGCATCGCCGATATCGACAACTCCATTGATGAAGTGACGGTTATCCAGCGCCAAATGATGCCCTTGGTTATTCGTATGATCGATGGGCTTGAGCAATTTGTTGAGCTGGACGTGCCGTTCAATTTAGACGAGCGTCGCGCTCGCATCGAGTTTTTGCGTGACAATGTCGACCGCTCGGATATCACTGTGGCGGAAAAATTCCGTCAGGTACTTGAAGCTTACAATATCGAGCTTCAGTATGGTCGCGGTATGGATACATACAGCGACACCATCGAACTCAATGGCGTAACTCGCGACGTCGACTTCCTACGTATCGGTCGTGTGTCTTTGGTTTACCAAACGACCGACGGTGAAGAAAGTGGTGTGTGGAATCCCGAAACCAAGTCTTGGGATAACCTGCCGTCAGGTGACTACGCCGCTGCAATCCGCAAAGGCGTTCGTATTGCTAAGAAACAAGCTACCATCGAACTTCTCAACATGCCTGTAGCTGCACCGGAGGCTAACTAATGAAAGCGTTAAATAAAATTTTTGCAGCCCTAACTTTGGGCGGCGCGTTAGCCGTGTCGGGTTTGACCTTTGCACAAGACGCAGCAGAGGCTCCCGCAGAACCACAAGTCGATCCTCGTGCTGAAGCGGCGGCAAACTTAGAGCAGTTGCTCCAGTTTGTGAAACAAGGTCAAGCCAATGATGGCAAAGAAAACAAAGCTCGTGAAGCGCGTTTTGCTCAAGCAAAGGCCGATCAGGCTCGTTTGTTGAAGGAGGCGGAAGCGGAGCGTGAGCGTCAAGAACGTTTGAGTACGCAGCTTGAAAACAAATTCGAAGATAACGAATTGCTGATCGCGGCCAAGCAAAAGCAGTTGAAAGAGAAGCTGGGTGCCCTTACAGAGCTGTTTGGTCACTTGACGGCGGCGGCGGGTGACTTGTCGTCAAATATTGAGGTGTCATTGGTGTCGTCTCAGTATGCTAACCGTGAAGGCTTCCTGAAGGACTTGATCGCGAAAATGTCAGGCTCTGACAAACTGCCGCGCATTGAAGAGATCGAGCGTGTTTGGTACGAGTTACTTCGTGAGATCACAGAAACAGGTAATGTCGTTAAATTTGCCGCTGAAGTTGCCACACCATCGGGCGAGCGCGCTCCACGCGATGTTATCCGTGTTGGTGCATTTAACATTATCGATACCAACGGTAATTACTTGGCCTACAACAACGGCAACTTGAGTGAATTGCCTCGCCAGCCGTCCGGATCGTACACTGGTTGGGCGTCAGACTTGGCAAACGCTTCAGGTGGTATGCATCAGTTTGGTATTGATCCAACGGGCCCAACCGGTGGTTCGTTCTTGGCGGCGATTATCGACTCGCCCACGCTTGAAGAACGCTGGCACCAAGGGGGTGCTGTGGGTTACGCGATCACGGCCGTGGGTGTGTTTGCCTTGTTGCTTGCGGTATACCGTTTGATTGCTCTATCTTTGGTGTCTAGCAAAGTAAGCGCGCAGTTGAAAGCGTCTTCAGCTAACACGAACAACCCACTGGGCCGCGTTTTGAAGATTCACGAGGACAATCCGTCGATGGATCCCGAAACCCTAGAGCTCAAAATGGCCGAAGGTGTTATGCGCGAAACCCCCAAGCTGGAGTCAGGTTTAACCTTGCTGAAAATTATCGCAGCGGTTGCTCCATTGATGGGTCTTCTGGGTACGGTAACGGGTATGATTATTACCTTCCAGGCGATCACGATTTTCGGTGCGGGCGATCCAAAAGCAATGGCTGGCGGTATCTCGAGCGCTTTGGTCACTACGGTACTTGGTCTGCTTGTTGCAATTCCGACGGTCTTGCTGCACACCCTGGTTAACGGTCGTGCACAGCGTGTCATTCATCTGCTGAACGAGCAAGCGACCGGCATCATTGCCGAGCACTCCGAGACGTCTCACAAGTAGGAGCTGGACTATGTCTGGAGGCATTACTGAAACCATTCTCGCCTTTATGGATAAGGGCGGGAATGTACTCTGGCTGATCGCGATACTTGTGTTCGTTATGTGGACCTTGATCTTCGAGCGTTATTGGTTCTTTACTTTCGCCTGGCGTGCGGAGCGTCGCGCTCTGGTCGACAAGTGGGAAAGCAGGGCCGAACGAAAATCATGGAACGCGAAGCAAATTCGATCGCGCTTGGTGTCACAGAGTAAAGAAGTGATTAACAACAATATGCCCATCATTACCACGATGGTCGCCTTGTGCCCGCTGTTGGGGTTGCTTGGCACCGTAACGGGTATGATCGAAGTGTTTAACGTAATGGCAGTAACTGGTGGTGGCGACGCAAAGTCAATGGCCGGCGGTGTTGAGCGTTCGACAATTCCGACGATGGCGGGGATGGTGGCAGCGTTATCTGGTTTGTTTGCAAACACTTATTTGCAGCGGATTGCAGAGCGCGAGCAAGAATCACTTGAGGATCAATTGACGTCGGACCACTAAAAAGTGGTCTGACGACACAAAGGACTTTCGACCAATGCGCAAACTTGCGAAACAAAAAGAAGAAGATGGAGCGGAAATCGATTTAACGCCGATGCTGGATGTGGTGTTTATCATGCTGATCTTCTTTATCGTTGTCGCCTCTTTTATTAAAGAGGCCGGTATCGAGGTGAACCGCCCCGATAGCTCCAAGTCGGATCCTAGTGATGCGACCAGTATTTTGGTGAATATTCGGGCCGATAACCAAATTTGGATGGAGAATCGTCGCGTTGACGTACGATCTGTTCGAGCGAATATTCAGCGCTTACTCGCGAGCGATCCAGAGCAAGCGGTTACTATCAAGGTGGAAAAAGGTGCTCGGGCAAATGCTGTTGTCGACGTGGCTGACGCTGCTCGAGAAGCAGGCGCTGGTTCGGTGAACTGGGCGAGCGCTGGAGGTAAAAAATGAGCATGAGAGATCAGGCTGCACGCCGTCGAAGTGCTAGTGATGAGGGGCAGATTGATTTAACCCCGATGCTTGACGTGGTTTTCATCATGCTTATCTTCTTTATCGTAACATCGTCGTTCGTTAAAGAGCCTGGCGTTGAGCTACTCAAGCCACAAGCTTCAACAATGGAGGCTTGTGAGCGCGGTACGATCATTTTTGCAGTGGATGGTCAGGGCGATATCTACTACAACAAAAATAAAGTTCCTTTGGACCGCGTGAACCGCGTAACTGAAGCGGCGAAGAAAGAAGCTCCCCAAGCGAATTTAGTCATACAGGTGGATCGAGATACACCTGCTTACGCGGTTGAAGAGCTGATAGACGAGGTGCGGTCATTGCTGACAGCACCACCCTGTATTTCTACGGATGATGAGGTGTAATCGAGATGGGCAATAGTATTGTGAGGGTTATTATAGCCGCGCTGGTAGCGGTTCCCGTCGCAGTCGGCCTGTTTTTTGTGATGCAGAGCCTAATTGACCGTGAATACGAGCAAGAAGATGTTAAATCACGAAAAATTGCCGACATTGTCGTTCCCAACAAAGAAATTGAAGTGAACGTCAAAGAAATCAAACCTGAGAAGGTCGAAGACCCGGAAGAGCCGCCACCAGACATTCAGCCTTTGGAATTCGATATGGATATGGACGTCGATATCGTAAACTTGGCACCAACCGCTAAGGTGAACGTATCGATTAACTCATCGGGTATGTCTTCGGGTGACGGTGAATATCTGCCAATTGTGAAGGTGGCACCTATTTATCCGCGTCGCGCTCAGACACGCGGGATCACAGGATACTGTATCGTTGAGTATATCGTGACCAAGACCGGTTCGATCCGAGATCCCATGGCGGTCGACTGTCAGCCCCAAGGAGTGTTCGAACGTGCCAGTCTTAAGGCAGCTGAGAAGTTCAAGTACAAGCCGCGCGTCGTAGACGGTGAACCCATTGAGGTGGCCGGTGTACAGAATAAATTCACCTACGAGCTTGAGCAGTAAGCGGAATACGAATTATGCATAAGTTAAGTAATAAACAGTTGTGGATGCGTGCAGCGGCGCTATCGTTGCCCCTCATGTTGACCCAAGTCGGCATTGAGAAAGCGTCGGAAGCCTTGGGTCTACCAGCGATCGGTGCCCATGCTCAGGAAGCCAAAAAAGACGAACGCGAAACTCGCCGGACTCCCGCTTTGCGTAACAAAGTGTACGAAAAGCTCGCCGAGGCACAAACCGCTGCAGAAGAGAAAGATTGGGTGACTGCGCGATCGGTGTTGGATTCTATGATCGATGCGTCGGGCAAGCGAGAGCTTAACTCCTATGAGTTGGCAAACGTGTACAACCTCTATGCGTTTATTCATTATAGTAATGAGGATTTTCCCGGCGCGCTCGAGGCCTATCGCAATGTGATTGCACAACCCGATATTCCGTTGGCGATGGAAATTAACACCAAGTACACCATTGCGCAGCTGTATTTCGTTCAGGAAGATTGGGCTAGCGGTGTCGACATGCTGTTGGAGTGGTTTGCGGTAACAGATCAGCCGTCTGCAACGGCCCACGTTCTGTTGTCGCAGGGCTATTATCAGCTCAAGGACTACGATAATGCGTTGGCGAACGTAAAAATTGCGATTCAAATGGAAGAAGACAAAGGGCGGCTACCAAAGGAGCAGTGGTACAACCTGGCTCGCTTTCTGTATTTTGAGCGTAATGACGTCGGCAATACTATCGATATGCTTCGTAACTTGGTCACTTACTATCCCAAAGACCAGTATTGGATTCAGCTGAGTCACATGTACGGTGAGAAGAAGGAAGAGGGCAAGCAGCTATCGGTTATGGACGCGGCGTACACTCAAGATCTTCTTAGTAAAGGCGCCGAGCGCGTGACTATGGCTTATCTGTATTTGCAGGGAGAGGTGCCGTATAAAGCGGCGAAGGTGATGGATCGCGGCTTGAAAGAGAAGCTGATTGATCCGACCTCAAAAAACTACGAGATAATGGGGTCAGCTTATCGACAGGCTCAAGAGGTCGCCAAAGCCATTCCTGCGATGGAAATTGCAGCCGAGAAGTCTGAAGACGGCGAGTTGTATGCGCGTCTAGGGAACGTCTACCTCGATGGAGATAAGTTCGAGCAAGCGATTACAGCGCTCGAGAAAGCGCTTAAGCGTGGCGGCGTGCGTCGTGAAGACAATGCTCAGCTGACCTTAGGTATGGCCTACTTCAACACCAAGCAGTACGACAAAGCCCGTGCTGCGTTTAAGGCGGCAGGGAAAGACAAGCGGTCCGAGACGTACGCAAAGCAGTGGATCAAGTACCTGAATAGCGAGCTAGAGCGTCAAGCGAAGCTGGCTGAAGACTAGATTTTATCCCCTAACGTAAAAAGCCCACTTCATGTGGGCTTTTTTGCGCTTGGATGTTTGGTTTGAGCGTCAGGAAAACACGGGGTGTGGCTAACCTATGCGCCCGAGGTAATCCACTATACCTAAGATTTGACAGTTGAAATAAAAAAGGAGCCTAGTGGCTCCTTTCTATTTGGATGATGGGGTGTATCTTACAATGGCACCACATTTTCCGCTTGAGGACCTTTTTGTCCATCGGTCACATCAAACTCGACCTTTTGGCCGTCTGCCAATGTTTTGAAACCATCGCCTTTAATTGCGCTGAAGTGTACGAACACATCAGGGCCGCCTTCACGTTCGATGAAGCCAAAGCCTTTAGTTTCGTTAAACCATTTGACGGTGCCAGTTGTTGTAGCCATATTACTTACCTGTGTTAAAAACGCTCCGTTCGGAGCTTCATACATTGCTGCTTTCGTGCTTAATCTGAATGACAGACGAGCACATTAGTGTTCACTACCTGAGTGACTGCGCCAGTCTACCACCCTTAGGTCGTTATGTGTGTGAATGTTTGGCATCGATTGTGGGAAAAAGTCACTAATTTCGAGACTTAAACAACATTTAGGATCTTGAGAATGTTGGTAGAGCCTGTTTGTCCCATTATGGCGCCCTTTGTTAATATGATCGAATCGCCCGATACAACGTAACGCCCATCCTTTAAAAATTCAACCGCTCGCTCCTCGATAACCTCGGCGTCGAACATGCGTGCGTCAAAGTACAACGGTATTACGCCGCGACAGAGCGCGAGTCGCTGCAGCGTTCTGTGGTTGTCGCTCAAGGCGAAGATGGGCAATCCGGAGGAAATGCGCGACATCAATAAGGGCGTGTTGCCAGATTCCGTTAAACACGCAATGCCCCGGACGTTGTCGTTATGGCTTGCCGCGTAAATAGCTGACACCGCAATGGTCTCTTGGGTGCTCTCAAATTTTTGGTTCGCCTTATGTTTCCATGAGCGCGCAACTGGGTGACGCTCGGCACCTAGTGCAGAATCTGCCATGGCCCTAACGACTTCGACGGGGTAATTGCCCACGGCCGTTTCGGCAGACAGCATGACAGCGTCTGTACCATCTAATACCGCATTAGCGACGTCGAACACCTCGGCCCGAGTTGGCATCGGACTGTTAATCATAGACTCCATCATCTGTGTCGCGGTAATTACAACACGATCTTTACGTCTTGCCCTGGATATTAGGTCTTTTTGAATACCGATAAGCTGCGCATCACCGACTTCCACGCCGAGATCTCCGCGAGCCACCATAACACCAAAAGAGGCTTCGATAATGGCATCGAGGGTATCGGTGTCGGCCACTACCTCGGCGCGTTCGATTTTCGCGATAATGCCGGCGTTAACGCCTGAGTCGCTAAGCAGTGATTTCGTCTGCTCAATATCGGCTGCCGTGCTTACAAAAGAAACGGCCACAAAATCGGGTTGAACAACGTTTAGGCTTTTGATGTCGGAAATATCTTTGTCGGTAAGTGCTGGTGCCGATAAGCCGCCGCCCAAGCGATTAATGCCCTTCCGAGAGCTTAATATTCCACCGACCACGACCGTGCATTCAATGGTTTTATGAATCACGTGGTTAACCGTTAGCCTAACGCGGCCGTCGTCCAGCAGCAACGTATCGCCGGCGCTGACGCTGCTCGCTAAATGAGGAAAATCGACGCCTACTGAGCGGTGATCGCCCGCGTCTTTGTCGAGCTCTAAATCTAAAATAAACCGATCGCCGGTGCTGAGTTCGATCTTCCCCTCTTTGAAGCCCGCTATTCGAATTTTTGGACCCTGTAAGTCCGCCAAAATGCCCACATACCGGCCCGCTATCGCGGCTTGCTTACGAACGCGCTCGGCGACTGCGGCATGATGATCAGCCGAGCCGTGACTGAAATTCAGGCGGAACACATCAACACCCGCCTCAATGAGTCGAAATAAGCTATCGGGATTGTCGCTACCGGGTCCTATCGTGGCGACGATTTTTGTTCGACGGTGAGTCGGGGTCATTGCATTAAAATCCTTGGCGAGAAATCCAAATTGTAACACGCTACGTTCTAATAGTCGGACTCTGTCGTAGCGAAAAGCCATTGCATACGTTATCTTTAGTAGCCCTACGATGAATCTTGGCTTTTTAATGGATACCAGAACCCCGTCGCCGCCTTTTGGCTATTCCCGCCAGTGTCATTACGGTCACGATGACCAAATTCGAGTGGTTGCGTTGTACGCGGCAAATAAGATTCGACCGCCACGCATTGCGTACCGAGAAGGGATAGATATTGCCTTTGTCGAAGCGCTGGTCGCCGGCGAGGAAGAGCAAGATCGCTTTAACTATTGGCTAGATCATTACCGCAAAGAGCGACGTCGAGAGAGGCTCCAAAAAACCCGAAAACTGGTCGGCTCTGCTCGGTTTGAGCAAGAGAGTCGTATCGAAAGCGAGTTGAAAACCGATATTTTGTAGCGACGTGAAACTCAGTCGTTGTTGCCACAGACTTTTCTAAAGCCCGCCGCAACAAAGGGGATCATGTGATCGTAGGCCGCTTGAAAGTCGCTGGATTGACAAATCCCCCCAGACAGGGTGTCAATGCGCTCTGTTTGCGCGAGCGTCAAAGTCAAAGCTCCCGAGAGGTTGTGGTAACACCAGTATAGGTCTTGGTCGCTGGCTGAGGGCAGCGCTTCTCGTAAGGCCTGAATAAACTCTTGGACCAGGTCATCAAACAGTTTGCTCATCATGCGCTTACCCCAATACGTACTATTGTTCACATAGGCAATTAGGGCGAGGTAGTGACGCCAGCCTGGGTCTGCAGTTTCTTGAGTGATTTCCAGAGGTCGCAAGAACGCCTCGATGATTTGCTCTACGCTGGGTCCTGCGTCGCCCTGTTCCGCTTGAACTTTGCGCAGCGCATCAAGACGCGATTGGTTGAGCAAAGCAGCGCGTCGTTCAAAGACCGCGTTAAATAGCGCAAGCTTTTTACCAAAGTGGTAGTTTGCCAGTGCCACGTCTACACCGGCACTGCTAGCGATTTGGCGAAGCGTAACACCATCGAAGCCGCGCTCGGCGAAGAGGGCCTCGGCGGCGTCTAAAATTCGATCGCGTTTACTGACAACTGTCACGTAGTTGTTATCCTATGTTAGGGTTTAAACGGTACCACAAAACGCCGTTCAACGCTTGTTGAAAAATAAGCCTATTCGCTGCACAATGCAAGTCCGTATACGAATAAGAACGCTTATGACGCCTGAACTTTTTAAATACAGTGTGGTAGCAGTCTATGTTGTCGCGATCTATGCGCTATCGTGGGTGGGTATGAGACGCACGCAATCGGTTGCCTCCTTCTCTATTGGCAACAAGGATATGCATCCTGTACTCATTGGTATTACTTTGGCGGCTTCGATTTCTTCAACGGCAACCTTCGTTATTAATCCGGGATTTGTTTATGTTCATGGTCTTAGTGCCTTTTTGCACTACGGTGTGGCCGGGTCGCTGGGCATTCTTGCCGCCTTTGTTGTGCTGACTCGGGGCTTTTTGCGAGTTGGCGAGGCGCATCAAGCGCTGACAATCCCTCAATGGATTTATTACCGTTATAACCATCGGGGTTTTAGCTTGTTCTTCGCGTTTTTGAATCTGCTGTCTATTACCTTCGTTGTCCTAATTTTGGTGGGTTGCAGTTACCTCGTAACAGGTTTGTTTGGTGTAGATCAAAAGGTCGCTCTGATTGGCGTGCTGGTGTTTGTGTTTTCATATGTCCTAATGGGGGGCACCTACGCGCACGCATACACTAACACTGTACAGGGTGTCATGATGATACTGGTTACCGTGTTTCTGGTCGTGACTGGCTGGCAGTACTTTGGTGAGGATGTCGGTGCTGCATTGCAGAGCATTAGTATCGATTATGCTGCAGCGTTCAACTCTAGCAGTAAGCTGTACTTTGATGTCTTCTCGGTCTTTATTAGCGGCTTTGTTGTTACTTTTGCCTTAATGATGCAACCCCACATTTTGACTAAAGTCCTTTACTTACGCAGTGAAAAAGACATTACCTTGTTTATTGGCACTACTGTGGGTGTGGGGGCTATCTTTATGCTGATGCTGTTGATTGGCTTCTACGCTAGGCTTGCTGGGCTCGACATTGAGGCGCAAGACACCGTAGTTCGAGAGTACCTGTTGTTTCAGTTTTCGGGCTCCTTGTGGGGCGAACTTGTCCTGACGTTTATCTTTATTACCCTGTTGGCGGCTGGCATGAGCACATTAGATGGCATTTTAGTGTCCTTGTCAGCTATGGTCGTGACGGATATTGCCAAGCCCTTGGTCTCTGATCGTATCGATGCTTTGGCGCTGTCACGCTGGGTGCTTGTGGGCGTGGGTATCGTCGGGCTTGCACTGGCTTGGAATCCGCCGCCCATTATTGGGTTGTTTGCCCAGAAAGGGGTTTACGGATTAGCGGCGGCATCGGTGGTACCTGTAGTATTCGGCGTATTGGTGCGTCGGCATGTCCCTCTCGTTGTTGTGTTTGCAAGTGCTATCACTGGCATTGTCTTACATCTGGTGCTCAACCTGTTCTTGGGGGTTTCCAATCCAGCCGTTTCAGCAGCTTGGGGTATTATCGCTTCGTTTGTCGTTGGTACTCTGGGGTTATTGTTTGCTCGTACTGATAAAAACTAAGCATTCACTTGTTCTTGAGCTGTTTTGCCACTGGCGTTACATTACATAAAAAAAGGGGTTTTCTATGTATCGTGACTATTACTACGACAGTGCCGACGGCCTGCGCTTGTATGCTCGTGACTATCCGTGCACGGGCCTTAACGGCGATTCAGCAGCAACGCTGTTGTGTATGCATGGCTTGTCCCGCAATTCAAAAGACTTTGCTGGTTTAGCGGAGATGCTGTCGAACTATTACCGCGTCATTGCTGTGGATCAGCGTGGCCGAGGTCGCTCGGACTATGACCCCAATTCAGACAACTATCAGCCCGCGATTTACTGCCAGGATATGTTTACCTTGCTCGACAGTTTAGGTATTGACGAGGTATCGGTTATTGGCACCTCAATGGGCGGCTTGATGAGCTTTGTCATGACGGCTCTGGCGCCGGCGCGAATTCAATCGTTGGTCATCAATGATATTGGTCCCGAGGTTGACCCTGTGGGTTTGGCACGTATTCAGAGCTATGTTGGTAAGCTTGCGCCCCCCGAAACTTGGGAGGCAGCGGTCGCTCAGGTCAAATCCATTAATGGCCCGGCATTCCCCGATTTTAGCGACGCCAAATGGATGAGCTTTACCCGCAATTTGTATATCGAATCGGCCGAGGGCAAGCCCGAACTTGATTACGATGCATCGATCTCTAAGCCCATGGATGCCTCACAAACTGCAGCTGTGCCGCCTGATTTGTGGCAGTTCTTCGACGCGACACTGTCCAAGCCCATGTTGTTGGTGCACGGCGCCTTGTCCGATATTTTGGCCGACGATTGCGTTGCCAAAATGCAAGCAAGACACCCGGCTATACAATATCTTCGGCTTGAGAACCGAGGGCATGCGCCTACATTAGACGAGCCCGAGTCGCGACTGGCGATCGCTAATTTTTTAGAGGATGTCTACAACAACTAGCTCAGGAGGGTTTTTATAAACGGGCTTGCTTAAAACAAAATAAGGGGCTAGCCTAATAACGTTCTTTTTCTAGATCGTGACATGGCCCCAATGATTGCAAAGACATTGCAGAGTAAAAGCGCGCGCTGGCTTCGCCTGCTGGTGCTTCTGGCGGCGTTTGTTTCGGTTTCGGGTCAAGCGTTTGAGTCAGGCCACGTACACTTCGACTCGCAACCGGTCGACTGCTGGGTATTTCACAGCTCTGCGACAGCGGTAGATACAACGTCATCTAATAGTTCGCAACTGCAATGGCAATCTGTTTTTTATGCTGGCGATTACTGCCTGCTATTGTCCCTTTACACTGAATATCTACCCCCCGCCACAGGACCGCCCCAAAATCCCTAATAAAATCCAACGTTTACCGTATTTATTAGGAGTTATCATGAAAAAGCGAATTTCCGCTGCGCTGGCGTTTGTCAGCGTAGCCGCTGTGGGTGGCGAATCACCTGCAATGGAGCACGTGCTCGTTACCGTGCCCTTACACAAAAAAACATCTGAAACGGCCTTGCCGGTGACGGTCTTAAGCGGCGAGGCGCTGCAACGCGCTGCGGGCAGCACCATTGGGGACACCTTAGCGCTACAGCCCGGTTTGAATAATGCCTCTTTTGGCCCTGGCGTGGGTCAACCTGTGATACGAGGTCAGCAGGGCGCGCGCGTTACTGTGCTGCAAAACGGTACCGTGAGCGCCGATGCCTCAAATCTAAGTGCCGACCATGCTGTCGCGGTGGAATCTATTTTAGCCGACAGCGTTGAGGTCATGCGCGGCCCCGCGACGCTACTTTACGGCGGAGGTGCTATTGGCGGCGTGGTCAATGTGACCGATGGGCGTATTCCCTCACGCCTTGTTGGAGAAGCCGAAACACAAGCGGAGTTTCGATACGATTCTGCTAGTCAGGCCAGTACTGGCGTAGTGCGCTGGGATGCCTCGCAAGGCGACTACGCCTTCCATTTGGACGCTGTAGTGCGGCATTGGGGCGATTTATTAGTCCCTAAAAATACTGCGATACCTCTTGAGCACGAGGGAGATCATGAGGAAGGGCATGGAGAGGGGCATGAAGAAGAGTATCTAGGCCCGCCAAGTCGCTTAGCGAATACCGACGGCGAAACAGACATTCTAACACTGGGTTTGAGTCGCCATTTTGAGGCGGGTTTTGCGGGTTTTTCGGTGCAGCGTCAAAATAGCAATTATGGTATCCCTGCCGCAGCACATGCACATCATGCGCATGAGGAAGATCCTCTCGCTACCGATCAAGAAGAAGAGAGCCCTGAGCAGGGCATCCGAATCGACTTAGAGCAGACGCGTTATGATCTGGCTCTGCATCTACACGAGCCTTTGCCTCTCTTGGACGAACTGCGCCTCTTTGGCGCCTACACAGATTATCAACACTCGGAAGTTGAGCCTAGTGGCGAGGTGGGCACGACCTACAGTAATGAAAGTAGGCAACTGCGTTTAGAGGCGGTGCATAAAACGGTGGGTATTTGGCACGGTGTGTTTGGCCTGCAATTCGGGCAATCGGAATTTAGTGCTCTAGGTGAAGAGGCTTTCATCCCGATAACCGATAAAGACCAGCTGGGCCTATTCTTTGTGGAGGACCTGCATTTTAACGCTGGGCTCTTGGAGTTGGGCGTTCGCTATGATCGAGATGAGCTGGATCCCCAGAGCGGTGCTAACAGTGTTGTATTCAACAATCTGAGTTTTTCTGCTTCTTGGGTGCAGAATTTAGAACATGGATGGCAGTGGAGCGCGGCTTACTCCCACGCCGAGCGGGCCCCTGCCATTGAGGAGCTCTATTCCAATGCGGGCGTTCTGAATGAGGTAGATTGGGTGGTTCACGCGGCTACCGAAGCCATCGAGCTTGGGGCGTCCGATCTTGATAGCGAAACTTCGAACAATGTCGACCTCTCGCTGTCTCGGTCATGGGGAGATAACTACCTTGAGGTCGTGCTCTACCATAATCGATTTAGCGACTATATTGGCTTGCTGAATACGGGGCTTGAGGTCGATACGGTCTCGGTTTATCAATACACTCAGGTAGATGCGACTTTTTCTGGACTAGAGTTGAGTTCGGTCTTAGCCTTGGGTGAGTTTGGCGGTGGTGATTTGGCGCTGTCGATCAACGGTGATATGAGTCGAGGAAAGTTGGATGCGGCGCAGGGCTACGTACCTCGCATGCCCGCTAATCGCCTGCTGGCCCAGCTG
>Ga0209137_1002397_pt1 | contig 16565 bp, 17 predicted proteins | sample SaaInl5LU_22_DNA_FD_184642 | JGI IMG/M metagenome (GOLD analysis project Ga0209137, IMG submission 184642) | Marine microbial communities from expanding oxygen minimum zones in the Saanich Inlet - ESP_105LU_22_DNA (SPAdes) (version 2) | ecosystem: Environmental > Aquatic > Marine > Intertidal... | reverse complement strand
AAGGTTGAAACAAATAAATATTATAATTATAAACTATTTTCATAAATATAATATAATCAATTAATCGTTTAAAAATATGAATAACAATATACTAATTAACTAGTATATGGAAAAAATCAGCATTCACGAAGAAATATATAAAAAATTGGATCATTTTATAAAAATAAAAAAAATACCAAATATACTCTTTCACGGGAAATATGGATGTGGCAAAAAAACAATAATCAATGATTTCATCAACAAAATATATAACAACACGTATACGAAAGATTTGGTAATGTTTGTCAATTGTTCGCACGGAAAAGGTATTAAATTTATTAGAGATGAGTTAAAATTTTTTGCGAAAACAAACGTACAAAATAATGAAGGCAAAGTGAATTTCAAAACAATTGTTTTATCTAATGCGGATAAACTTACAATAGATGCTCAATCCGCATTGAGAAGATGCATTGAGTTATTTAGTTATAATACTCGTTTTTTTGTAGTTGCGGAAGATAAATATAAATTAATGAAACCAATATTGTCGCGATTTTGTGAACTGTATATTCCAGAACCGATTTATCAAGGTAAAATTATTAATTTAAACAATTATTTATTAGAAAAAACTTTCAAGACAAAAAATTATAAAACGACTAGAATGACGTGGTTAAAAAAAGAATTACAAAAATTATTTGATATTTCACCGGAAAAAATGACGTTGTCATTAATATCAGAAAAGAGTGTACTATTTTATGAAAAAGGATATAATTCTATAGAAATGATGGACGTAATAAAAAATATGCAAATTGAGAACAACATAATTGAAATATATTTATGTCATAACAAGATGCGAAAAGAAATAAGAAATGAAAAAATATTAATGTTGATGATAATGAATTGTATATATTTACAAAATGACGAAATTGATATAAGTAACTTATCATTTTTATAAAATAATACTAATGAGTTCAAAAAATCAAATAATTTAGTAAATAAAATGTATAAATGGACGATTTCAATTTAAAATCTTTGAGTGCATCAAAAAATGAGTGGGCTAGTCGTTTGATTAATATTCTGTGTCCTTATATTATTGAAGGATACAAATCAATATTAAATGAATCAATAAAATTGTGTAAAAATAACAATGAATCTGAAAAATATTTGATGACTTTTCAAAATTTAATATCAAGAATCCCAAAATGGAATGCGAGTATTATTGAAGAAGAGAAAAAAAGAATTATTGAAAAGTCAAACTGTAATTACTTGGAAGATTTAGTTACGTGTATTCATATTATTCAACTAAAAACATTAACAGCAATGAGAGTTGGCAATAAACAAAAAAAAATTGATATTGATATACCAAAAATTGATGATTTTATACACAAAGTTTACATCAATTCCGCACGCAAATTATATCAAAATGTTTATTTATTTGAAAAGTTTATTCCGCCATTACAAATACAAAAGAACAATCGTGAGTTAGAAATTATTATCAATGAATGTATATTAAATACAATTCGAGAGAATATTCCGGTAGACAATATATTGCGAGCTTATTTAGACGAAACAATAGAAGAGGAAATAGAGGAAGATGTAAAAGAAGAAGTAATTGTAAAAGAATTACCTGAAAATATCAAAGAAGAGAACACATCAAAACAAAATATTTATGTTACGAAGGATGAAGAGGCTGATAAAAATGATATTGATGTATCACGATTACCAAAAAAAGATAGTTTAGATGATTCAAGCATTTTAGAAACTGAAAATCAATTATTATCTTTTAATGATACAGATTTTGTTAAGGATTCTAATAATATTGAACATAACATTGTAGCACCAAAAGATATAGATACATTAGAAAAAATCAGTAAAATAAGAAATAATCAGAGAAAGATGGATGAAAGTGATGAAAGTGATGATGAAAGATTGCAAATTTCAAATGAAGAAATAAAATTGGATGATTTAGACATTCATTCTTTAAATGAGCCATCAATGCGATTAAAAAATGACGATTTAGATATAGAAATTTTAGAGTAAAATAAGTTATTCGTAAAATATAAGATAAAATTTCAGTCTTATATTTTATAATATAGAAATGGAAAGTATTTTTATAATAGCATCTCTTATTTCTTTTTTTTACCTTGTGGTAAAGTTTATTGAAATGAGATTTATAGAAAAAGATAGTAAACCTTTGAAAGTCTTAATTAAAGATACACTTGTTGTTTATTTATGCGTTCTATTCGGAAACTTTATTATAGAACAAATTAATCCTTCTTTGCTAGGAGAAGAAGGCACAAATACTGTAACACAAGTATTCACAGACACTCCCGGGTTTTAGTTTGATTCTTTTTTTTCCATTAGATAATCATATGCATCTAAATAATCGTCAAAATAAGTAACATATTGGTATACAGAGTTTTCTAATGGAAAACTAGTTTTGTATTTATTTTTGGTTTTATTAAAGTATTCAATTATTTCATAAAAACTAGTTTCGTTTCCCTTTTCACTATAATAATAGACAGTTTTATGTTCCCACATATTATTTATTTTTCTATTATAATAATTAATTTTATCTTTAAGATGATTTCAAGTAAATATAAAATTAAACCAAAATTATTTAAGTCAACTTTAAATCATACTAGGCACTTCATCAATGTTTGTAAGCATTTCTTTTGATTTAATCTTACCATTAAAAAGATATTGTTTGAAGCAATCTCTTTCTAATTGTGCGTCAGGTGTATGATAATGGACACATCGTGCAATCATTTTGTATAACTTAAACTCTGGATATCTATCTTGTCCGTTACTTTTATACAACATATTTGTTCCTTTATCATCTAGGCACCATTCAACAATTATTTTTTTAACATAGTTCATTGATTTTATATTCGTTTCATTTAAAAATGAACTGGTATCACTAATATCATCTACCATATAATCAAAAATAGAACATCCAAGACGACATAAATCAAAACTCATATTTGGTTCAATACGAGGTTTATTTTGATTTAAATATGGTTCACAGTTATATTGTCCGTAAGCATCTCCATCTTTTTCATAACTGTCACTACAAAATATTTTTTTATCAAAAGTATAAATACTTCTACCAAAATCTATTATTTTAAAAATTTTACCAAAAGTTGGAACCTTGTAAGTTTTTTTATTATAAGTATAATAAATAAATTTAGCTTCAGTTTGATTAAACATTACATTTTTTGTATGTAAATCATTATGTGTAAAATTAAATGCTTTTTGGTATATAATTAATGTCATAATAATTTGCATAAGAGAAGCATACCATTCATCAACAGTCATTTCATCGTTCATAATTAAGTCATCAAAAGTGTAGTCACACGCTTCCATACAAATAACATGGACAGGAAATTTAGGAATATTAGCGATGATTTCTTCTTCTGACATACTACTATAGCTTGTAATTGAATCTGTAGTTGTATGAGCAGGTGAGTTAGTGCTTGTTCTATCAACCGAAATATCATCTTTACTATTTTCACTTTTATTTCCTTCAGTGTATGAAGAATTTGAAGAACAACTAGAATCATTTGATAAACATCTTAATTTTTTTGAACCTGTGTTATTATCAAGTTCATTTATATTAATCGACAAAGATTTTAAATCATTTAAATCCATTGTTTTCAGACCATTTGACTCATTATTACTAATTTTATCATCATTGTTTGTATCATTATCAAACATACTGTCATACATATCCTCTTCAAAAGATTTTATTGAAGAAAGGGTAATGTTGTTTTCAATTTTTATTGGTTTATTTTTTTTAGATGTTTCTTCAAACAAATAATCAAAATTTTTAATATCATAAAGTTTTCCGTGATTCTGTAAGAAAAACTCGGAATCTTCCAACATATCCAAGTCATCGAAAATATTTAGTTTAAAATCATTTTTTATGCTATTAAAAGAACCATAAAAATTAATAGAATTTATAACATTATACTTTTCATTTAAACAACTGGATAAATATGTAAAAAACCCGTCAATGTAGGAAGAGTTGTTTGGGTCGTTCATTTTTTTATAAATTTTGTTGTCAGGTACTTTTTCATCTGAAACAAAAGGCAGTTTAAAAAGATATTTATCATTATGATTATAACTGCCAATCAAATATTTATAAGGATTTACTAATGGTGCGATTTTAAAAAACACATCCTTATATTTTTTCTTATTGTTGACAGAGTTTTTGATGCAACAGTTATAAATATTGATTAAACAATCATCCGAAATAGTATCAGATTCATTATTAGATTCATTTTCGGATTCATTATCAGAACCGTTGTCAGAACCGTTGTCAGAAACATTTTTATTTTTGGAAACGAAATCTGAATCTGAATCTGAATCTGATTCATTTTCAATTACCTCTTGTAAATACCATTTATGATTGAGATTTATTGAATTGTAATTGGTGTTATTTAAAGAAAAAAATCTTGTAAAAAGTGGGTTATAGTTTTGAGTATTTGTTAAATTTAAATTTTTGATTTCGACAAAGTTGTTAAATAATTTTGCATTTTTCCTTTTGATATAATCAATCTTTAACATTATTAGGAAATTGATATATATTTTTATTATATTTTTAACTTAAATATTATTATAATTAATTAGTTATTAATAAAGCATAATTAATTATTATTATATTATTTGTATAATGCGGTAATTTTTATTTTATTAAATATAGTTTTATATAAAATTTTCAATGGCCAGTTTGGAACTAAAAAAATTTGATATGAAAAGTATAAGTTTCAAATCAAATGAAGCAAAAGGACCTGTAATCGTTTTAATTGGAAAGCGTGATACAGGTAAATCCTTTTTAGTTCGTGATTTATTATACTATCATCAAGAAATTCCAATTGGTACTGTTATATCAGGAACCGAAGAAGGCAATGGATTTTATGAAAGTATGATTCCTAAACTATTTATTCATAATGAATATAATACAGCAATCATTGAAAACATCTTGAAACGTCAAAGAACCGTATTAAAACAAGTAAAAAAAGAAATAGAAGCTTATAAAAAAAGTTCGATTGACCCAAGAGCATTTGTAATATTAGATGATTGTTTATTTGATAGTTCTTGGTCTCGTGATAAAATGATGCGTTTATTGTTTATGAATGGTCGTCATTGGAAAGTAATGTTAGTTATTACAATGCAATACCCGCTTGGTGTGCCACCTATTTTGCGAACAAACATTGATTATGTATTTATATTGCGTGAAAACTATATTGCAAATAGAAAGAGAATATATGAAAATTACGCTGGCATGTTTCCTACATTTGAATCATTTTGTCAAGTGATGGATCAATGTACTGAAAACTATGAATGTTTAGTAATTAACAACAATTCAAAATCTAACAAATTACAAGAACAAGTATATTGGTATAAAGCAGATTCACACAACAGTTTTAAATTAGGTTCTAAAGAGTTCTGGGATTTGTCAAAAGATTTGAAAGATAATGACGACGAAGATGAAGCATATGACCCAAATAAGATGAAAAAGAAAAATAGCGGACCTCGTATAAGTGTAAAAAAGTCTAAATGGTAAATAATATAATTTAATTAGAAATAAAAATACCATAAAATTCAAATGGAGTTTGAAAAGGTGCTTCTATACGAGCAACAAATATAGGTTCTCCTACATAAGTATTATTTTGATAAAAATAACTGATGGTAGATGTATTTGTTTTGACATAATAACAATTTGTATATAATAATATAATAAAAATACTTAAATTTTTATTATAAATTTATTTTAGCTTTATTTATTTTTACTTTATTTATATTTTACTTTATTTATTTATTTTTATTTTTATTTTTCTTCTTCTTTTTATTGTTAGTAGTTGAGGGTTTATTTACAGGTTCATCTTTGACTTCAACTTGTGCTTCATCTTGTGTGCCAACTTGGACTTCAGGTTGTGATTCAACAACAGCTTCAACTTGTGGTTCTTCTTGGACTTCAACCTTGAGTTCAACATTGGTTTCTTCTTGGACTTCAGGCTGTGTTTCCACAATAACAACATCTTCTTCAACAAACTCTTTCTCTTGTAATGGCTCTTTCATTTTATTTCTAATTTCACTTAATCCACCATCACTTAAATTCATAACAATATTATCACCTTCAAACAATTCTTTTTGAATGTCTGAAACACTGATTTCATCATTTTTACTTAAATTAGTTTCTTGGGTGTTAACATTTTTAACATTTACAAGGTTTCCTTTTTCGTCAATTGTTTGTGTAATTTGTGTTCCATATTTTTCAGCATTTTTCTTATTTTCTTCAATAGCCTTATGCTTGGTTTCTTTAACATATTTTTCAAACTCATTTTTTGCGGAAGTTTCGTTTAAGGTTTTTTCGTGCATTAATTGATTTAGTTCATCTTCCATGTGCTCCACACGACCAGTTTTATAAGCATCAGGGTCCCAAGGCATCCACATACCAACCGGACCAACATAAACATCATGATTAGGATCCATTTCTCGCAAAATTTTGCACCTTAACTCCGCTTCTTCCATAGAAGGGAAACTACCTCTAATCTTTACACCACGCGTAGAAGGTTGAAACCCATGGAGTTTATTAAATTTCTCCAACATAATGTCTTCATTGTTATCAAGATATGTTTTATAATCATCATACATACTACTTTTATAAATAATTTTTTTTTCATCATTAACAAACTCCTTAAAGTCAGTCAAAACTTCATCAAAAACAATATTGTGTTTATAAGCAACAAAATTAATAAATTGAATAAATTTATCCATTGACTTATTAATATCCCACTGCTTTAAGAACTCATCGATAAAAAAAAGTTCTTTTTGTTTAACAATTTTCTCGGGTGAGAGAAAAGAGACACAACAAAATTTTTGGCCACTAATAGGTTTATCTTCATCCAATAAATCTACATATTTAGGATTTTCTTTTCCATCAACCATTTTTTTCTGGTATTTAGAACTTTTCTTTGCTTTAGGCATTTTATATAATTTTATATAAAATGTCTTTAAGTAATTAAATGAACATTTAATAAATAAACTACAAAAACGTAAAAATAAAATAAATATAAAACAATTTTAAATTAGATAAAACATTTTTGATTATAAACTAGTTTTTTTTCTTTTTAATTTATATAGAAATGAATAGTTTGGTTAATTTATCAGAACTTGTTAAAAGATTAGTTAAATATTTAGTTGAAGGTTTGATGGTTGCAATTGCCGCATATGCGATTCCCAAACGTTCCTTGAATTTAGAGGAAATAATGCTAATTGCTTTGACTGCTGCTGCTACTTTTAGCATTCTTGATACATATGTTCCTAGCATGGGCGCATCAGCTCGTTCTGGTGCTGGTTTTGGTATTGGTGCTAACTTGGTTAAATTTCCTGGTGGATTTTAAACCTGGTGGATTTAAAAAAATACTTATGAATTTTAAGTAAAATAATTTAAACTTTATTAAAATATAAAAAACTATTCAAAACTATTTTTATATTTTAATTATGTCATTAGTGAAGCATTTAATAATATCAGGTGGTGGACCTTTAATATTTCAATCAATTGGAATAATTCAACATTTAGAAAAAAACAAGTTGTTTATTAGGTCAAATATAAAATCTATATATGGAACATCTTCTGGGTCTATTGTTGGATTATTTTTGTGTTTAGGTTATGATTGGACAGTTATAAATAAATTTATGATAGAAAGACCTTGGGAAAATTTATTTTACATTGGAACAGAACAAATGTATAGAGGCTTTAAACATTGTGGTTTTTATGACCGTGAGATTTTTGTTAAATCATATAAATCATTATTTGAAGCAAAAGATATATCAGTTGATATAACAATGAAAGAGTTTTATGAGCTTACTAATATTGATTTCCATTTAATAACTTTTGAAGTAAACAATTTACAAATGGAAGATATTTCCCATGAAACATATCCAAATATTAAAGTTATTGACGCAATTCATATGACGTCTTGTTTACCTCTTTTTTTTACACCGGTTTTTATAGAAAATAAATGTTTTATTGATGGTGGAATTGTATTAAATTATCCGCTTAATTTATGCATTGATAAATACAAAAACAAAGATGAAATATTAGGTATAAAACACGTATACACAAACGAACAAGAAAATAAAAATATAACAAATGAAACAGGAATATTTGAGTATTTTTTAAATGTCTTTTATAAATTGGTAAAAAATATATCAAAACAAAATTTTAATAGTATGGATGAATATTCCAACATTAAACATGAAATTATTTGCTATGAAAAGCATATGACACTAAATTTAATTATTACTAGTGTAAAAAAATCCGAAAAAAGAAAAGAGTTGTTGGAAAATGGAATAAAAATAGCAAGTCAATATTGTAAACAATTAGAAGAAAAAATATAGAACAAGAAACAAAAAATATAGAAATAGAACTAGGAAAAAACTAGTTATAAAACAGTGACTAAAAACTTTTCAATGTTTTCAAATTTAGCTTTAGCATCAAAATCTACAACTTGATCATCTTTAATCATTTTAATTGTTGGGTATCCTTCAATATTATATTTATTTATCATATTTTCAATTTCTACTGTTTCTTTAGTGCAATCAACATCAATAAAATTAATACTATAACCGTTTACACTATTTTCATTATATTTATCAACAATTTTTTCCCATTCCGGAATAGCCGCAAGAGAGTAAGGACACCAAGTTGTATAAAAGAAATACACAGTAGCAGATTTATTGCCGCTATGTGAACTTGATATTATATCACTATTTTCTTTGTATTTGCTGGATGATTCTTTAAAAGAATTAATATATTTATACAGAAAGACCCCTGCTACTAATAAAATAGTAAAAACAAATACCATTATTATTATTTTTTTATCTTTTAATAATTCTTGAAAATTTTCCATAACACTATTATATATATTAAGAATATTAATATTATTAAATCTTTTAACGAAAATTATAATTAGTTTGTTATTATTTTTAAAAAAAAATATAATTAGATACTTAAATTGAATACAAAAATATATTAAATATAATATTTTAAAATTTAAAAATACTAAATATATTAAATATAATAAATGAAAAAATAAAAGTATATTATATATTAATGCCAAACATTACGCGTAAAAACAAAAAAAAAGTTAAAACTGGCACAAAAAGAGTATTTACAAAAAAACATTATAATGCGGGTGATGGCATGTTAACAAGTGTATGGGGTCCTGCAAAATGGCATTACTTACACGCAATGAGTTTTAATTATCCGGTTAAACCTACACTAAAAGACAAAAAAAATTATAAAAATTTTGTTTTAAGTCTTCAACACGTATTGCCTTGCAAATATTGTAGAATTAATTTGAAAAACAATTTTAAACAATACCCATTACAAAATTGTCATATGAAAAATCGCGAATCTTTTTCAAGATATATTTATAATTTGCATGAAATAGTTAATAAAATGTTAGAGAAAGTATCTAATTTAACGTATTCTGATGTAAGGGAAAGATACGAACATTTTAGATCAAGGTGCACAAAAAGTGATTCACCTAAAGTGATTAAACTAAATATTACACAAAAACATCGAAAAAATAAAGAAAAAGGATGCACCGAACCTCTATACGGAAAAAAAGCAAAATGTGTTATAAATATTGTTCCTCAAGATAATAAATCAAATAATTTGATAATTAATAAAGACTGTATTAAAAAAATCAAAATAAATTAAACAATGTCAATACACACATCGCCATCATATTTGTTTAAACTTTCATTTTCAGTTTTTAACTTTGATTGTTTTATTTTATCACTAATAACTGTTTTTATAGGTATTACTTGATTATTTTCTTGTGACGATGATGCGCTTGATGATTGTCTATACTGATAATTTTTAAAGAATTTATTTATATAATCAAAATTATTTCCGTGTAAAATATAAGTTTGTTGGTTTTGTAAATTTATCATTTCATTTTCAATAGTTTGAAGTAATGTTTTTGGATATGTTGAACCAAAATTTCCAGGCCATAAAACTTTTTCTAAATCTTCGTTTTGAGGGATTACTTTTCTTAAAATACGATAAATTGAAACGTGCTCATCATATCTCATAATCAATTTAGCTAAATCATTTGAAAAATACATTTCAATAAAATTATTTTTTATTAGTTCTTGGTTTTCGTTATGTATGTTTAATATTTCACTATCTAACCCCCAAAATATTTTTACGTAAATATCTTTTTCATTGGCATTAATTTTTTTACTAATAGTATTTTGTTGATCTTTAAAAAATAAAATAATACGTTGAAATATTAAATTTTCTCTTTTTAAATTGGAATAAAATGGATAAAAAAAATTTTTCAGTTTGTTTTCTATTGCTCTCAATTTTCTTGCTTTTCGCCCTTCTTTTGCTTTTTCAACTCTATCTAAAAAATATTTTCCAAAAAATCCAATTGCCGCACATATTGGAGGTGCAACAATAACAAATAATTCATTTACCATTTCGTATTAATATATAAACAATGTATTTTGTTTTTTTAAATATTATTTATTATTTATTATTTATTATTTATTATTTATTATTTATTATTTATTATTTATATTTACATTCCAAAGGTAGAAAAACTATTTAATACCGGACGAGGTAAATCTTCATTACTATTACTGTATTTACATTGAAACGCCGGGTCAGGACAACGTCCACAAGGGGCACAAGGAGGACACCTGATATTATCGTTTTTTGATTCATATTTTGGGATTCCTTGTGTTTTTCTATAAACTTCTTCATATTTAGTTAGTGATTTTGTTTCTGGTTTTGCCATACTTTTAGATTCAGATTTAGATTCCAACAATAGTTTAATTTTATTTAACAAAGTTTCTTCTTCATTTTTTTTATCGGAACTTATATCTTTATTACTCTTTTCTTTGTTTTCAATAGGTAGAAGGTTATTGCCAACACTCCAGCTATTTAAATTGTCCACTAAGTAAGGATTTTTTGTTTGAACGTAAGGAACAACTTTTGATTTTAATATATAGTTAGGATTTGAAGAATAATATTTATTTTTTTTATTGCCATGATGAGATAAGAATAAACGTGATGTATGGTCATTATTAGTTATATGCAAATCATCATAATGTTTATACTTGATTGACGTAAAAAGTCGTTGTCCATTTTTATATAAACGTAAGGCGGTTGCTTCTCCACCTTGAATAATTAATTGTATTTTAGATGTAGTATTTGTAGTGGAATATTCTTTTGTATATCCGAATTCATTTTGAGTAACAACTGGATTTCTATATACTTCAGTATCAAAACCAAATAAGTGCTTAATTTTTAGAGTTAAAGTTTCTTCTCCAGTATTTTTATTAACTGAAGCAACAATATAATCATCATTTTTACTGGATTGACTATAAAACACGCGATTATTTATTAACTTCATATTGTCGGTAATATCTTTATTTACATGTTCATCTTCATTTTCGTTTTCATTTTCATTTTCATCTTCATTTTCATTTTCGTTTTCATTTTCGTTTTCATTTTCGTTTTCATTTTCATTTTCATTTTCATTTTCATTTTCGTTTTTTTTTGAAGCGGATGGCACAACCGAAACTTTACCATTTATTCCCATATTTTCATTTCCTTCAACAACATCAAATAAACAAATGGATAAAAATATTATAGAAGTTAAAATAAATAAAACTGATGAGGTTTTTAGTTTCATTATTATAAACTATATTGTGAAAAAAATGATATAAAAATTAATATAAAAGATAATTAATTAAAAATAACAAATAACAAATAATAATAATATGTTAAAAATTAGTAAAAACGATGATCCGTGTGTTATTGAAATAGGTACTGATGAAGTGGGTAGAGGTCCATTATTTGGTAGAGTTTATACAGCAAGCGTTATTTTACCTAAAGAAAATGAAACATTTGACCATAGTAAAATGAAAGATAGTAAAAAGTTTCATTCCAAGAAAAAAATAGAAGAAGTAGCTGATTATATAAAAGAAAACGCAATTGCGTGGTCCGTTACTTATGAACCGGAAGATGTAATAGATGATATTAATATTTTACAGGCAACACAAAAGTCAATGCATAAATCGATAATGAAAACAAGAAAAAAATTCATGCAATACGCAAAAGAAAAACAACTAAAAAATTATAAAATTGAACTTCTTGTGGATGGTAATTACTTTAATCCAGTAACGTTTTTAAATGAAACCAAAACAAAGTTGGAATGTATTCCACATAGTTGTGTAAAAGGTGGTGATAATGTTTATAGTTGTATTGCTGCTGCGTCTATTCTTGCTAAAGTAGAAAGAGATAAATATATAGATGATTTATGTGAAACCCATCCAGAATTAAAACAGAATTATAATATTAATTATAATAAAGGCTACGGAGCAAAAGCACATATAGAAGGCATAAAAAAACATGGAATAACACAATGGCATAGAAAAAGTTTTGGAATATGCAAACAATATAATTAAAGTTAAATAAAAAAATGAAAGAAAAGCATTTTAAAAAATTAAGACACAACTATAATAAAGGTATAGCAACTAAACTATAAAAGGAAATGGACCAATCAATTATTGTGTTTGATACAGAAACTACCGGGTTACCGCAAAGCAAAATCATCAATTCTGAAACTTTGCATTTATGGCCTCATGTAGTTCAATTTAGTTATGTAATGTATAATGTAGGACAAATGAAAATTGAAAAGGTAAAGGATGTTGTTGTAAAAATTCCAGAAAGTATTGTTATGAGTGAAGAAACAATTAATTTACATAAAATTGGCAATGAAATCGCACATAACTCGCCTTTTACAATTCAAGATGTTCTGAATGAATTTATTGAAGATATAAGTTGCAACAATGTAACAACTGTTGTTGGGCATAATATATCATTTGATATGAATATGCTTAAAGTAGAGTTGTTGCGACTAATACAAAATGACGACATAAAGGATAAGTCAATATATAAAAAAATGTTTTATGAAGTAAATTACACTAATAAAATGTATTGCACGATGAAAAAGAGTGTTGATTTATGTCAAATACTGGCACAAAGAAAAAACGGAACGTCATACTATAAATATCCCAAATTGATTGAACTTTATAAAAAATTGTTTGATGAAGAACCAAATAATTTGCATAATTCATTAAATGATGTGCTTGTTACGTTACGATGTTATTTTATGTTGGTTTTCAAGAAAGACTTAATGAAAGTAGATGAAAGCACATTTAAACTTCTATTTGAAACAAAAGTAAATAATATGAATGGTTGTTTTTAAATAATAAATAATAAAAATAATGAATTTTTTCATTTATTTGCACTTGTATCCGCTTTTTCTTCTGTTTTATAAGAAAATGAATATAATAAATAATAAATATTAGAAATATAAAGTTATTTTTATATATAATAGTAATATGGATGATTTGAATGTTGTCAACACAATAGATTCAAATCATGAAAATGATAGTGATTCAAGTGAAAATAATGAAATGAATACAATATTAAATGAATTGTGTAAATATAGTGAAAATGTCTTTCAAAATATGATGGTTTGTTCTTCTATAACATTAATATCTGTATTGTGTTTTTCTTTACTTTTTATTTTATTTCTTTCTCTAATATTCTTGTTTTGAAGATAAAATTAATTAATATTAAAAATATACTTTAATATTAATTTATATGCTAGAAGAATACGCTGTAAGAAGTAGTGACGCTACTATTGATATTGTATATAGTGACTTTAGTGGTGCAAGTATTAGTGATAGTGATTTAATATCTATAACAAATGATAAACATGTTAATGAATCAAATAATTTTTACAAAAAAATGTTTATAATACTTTTCTTCATATTGGTATTAATAATGTTGTATATACGTTTTAATTAAGCAGAGCACATTTCACAAATAGGTTCTTCATTTTCATCTTCATTATTCAAACTATTTTTCTTTTTTTCTGGTTCAATAGTAAATTGTTGTGCTTGATGTTTTCCTTTTCTTCGCAAATAGTAAATTCCAGTTTTTAAACCTTTCTTCCAAGCATAAAAATGCATATTGGTCAAACTACTATATGTCGGGTCTTCTTGCCACAAATTAAGACTTTGACTTTGGCAAATATATGCTCCTCTATCTGCAGACATATCAATTACTTGTTTCATAGGAATTTCCCAAACAATTTTATACTTTTCCTTTAAGTGTGGTGACAAAAAATCCAATTGTTGAACGCTTCCTTTATTAGCTATAATATTGTTTTTAATGTTTTCATCCCAATGTCCCAATTGAATTAATTCTTTAATCAAATATTTATTTATAACAATAAATTCACCTGCAAGTGTTCTACGAGTATATAAATTACTTGTAAAAGGTTCAAAACATTCATTAAAACCTAAAATTTGCGAAGTGCTTGCGGTAGGCATCGGGGCTACAAGAAGTGAATTTCGCACTCCATATTTCATTATATTTTCACGCAATAGAGACCAATTATATCTATCACTTGGAGACACATTCCACATGTCAAATTGGAATACACCTTTTGACAAAGGAGAACCGATAAAGGAACTATAAGCACCAATAGTGGTAGGGGTCGTATTTGTGTCTAAAATGGAATTGTCATAAATTTCTTTGGCATTTTCAAAACTTTTTTCCATTGCTCCGTGATAAATAGTTTCAAATATTTTTTTATTAATGTCTCTAGCTTCTTCGCTATTAAAAGCAATATCCATTAACATAAATGTATCTGCCAAACCTTGAACACCAATGCCAATAGGACGATGTTTATGATTACTAATTTGCGTTTTATCTGTAGGATAAAAATTAACATCAATTATACGGTTCAAATTATTACAAACTACTTTTGAAACTTCGTGTAATTTTTCATAATCAAACGATTTTGTTTTATTGTTTACACACATTGGGAGAGCAATGGATGCCAAATTACACACAGCAGTTTCATTTTCGTCAGAGTATTCCATAATTTCACAACATAAATTAGAACTCTTTATAGTGCCAAGATTTTTCTGGTTAGATTTAAAATTAACAGCATCTTTATAAAGCAAATAAGGTGTTCCAGTTTCCATTTGTGCGTCTAAAATTTTAAACCATAATTGTCGTGCTTTAATAGTTTTACGTGCAATACCATCAGATTCATATTTTTCAAACAAAGTTTTAAATTCGTCGCCGTATAAATCACTTAATCCTTTTGCTTCATGGGGGCAAAAAAGAGACCAATTAGAATCCGATTTGATACGTTCCATAAATAAATCGGAAATCCATAAAGCATAAAACAAATCGCGTGCCTTTAATTCTTCGTCCCCATGGTTTTTTTTCATTTCTAGAAAATCTTCTACATCAGCGTGCCAAGGTTCCAAATAAATAGCGAAACTACCATTTCGTCGACCGCCTCCATTATGAACAATACCATTATGAATCAAATAATCATGCACGTTTTGCATTTGTAAATCATACAATGTTCCGTAATATTTTTCTTTCTTAATGTTTATAATTTTAGTATAAATAAAATTATTGAATGTAAAAAAGTTAAAATTACCAACAGGAGGTTGAATATTGAGTAAGTCGCATATTTCATCAGTTTTAGGTATTTCTATTGAATAATGAAATACATTTGTATTTGTCATACAAGGGATACCTAGTCGTAAAAAAAGATAGCGCAATGATTCTAAATAATTATTATTTTTACTGCTATAAGTTAAATAATTTGAAGTTTTATCATTCCTCTCATTTGAAAAACTTAAAATACCTTGAATAATTTTTTTTATTTTATGCAAAGGCAAATTCAACCATTTGTGAAAAATACGTTTATCTTTGCATTCATTGTATATGTCGTGATACCGAATGGGCAACACTACGTTTTTCTCCCATTTATAACTAATCATTTTAACATCAAATTGTTTTTCAAAATAAACGCATTTTTTCTGTAAATAGGTTTGAAAAAAACCGTGTCCATAATTAAAATCCATATGAAATGAAATACAACCAAATTTGTTTTCATTTTTGTAGCACCCATTCCCCATCATAAGACCATAAAAGTAGCAATCATCTTCTGACACATTTGGTATATCTTTTTCATAAAGAGGAATAGAATATACTAGCATATCATCTAGACGTAATTTTTTTACATCTTTCCATTGAGGATTGATTTCATTATTTTCAATTTTTTGTATCAACATTTCGTAATTTAAGTCACGACTTGAGTTATTATAATAACTAATACAACTTGATTGAAAATCAAGGCATAAAACTGGATGTTCATCCGTAATTTTAAGAGGGTGCTCCGAGTGGTTAGTTTTAATGTGGTATATATCGCCATCATATGGATGTTCCAATACATTTTGAACAGTTTCACATTCACCAAAACTATTAAAAATTTGAGTTTCATTTTGTATTACATTTTGAATTTCAGTTGGACCTTTTGTAGTGTATATGATAGTATTTGGAACTATACATTGGTCTACATACCGTGCGGTATTATTAAAAACACGAAGCATAGGAACAATACCATTTGACGTCCCATTTGTGCCATTTATACGAGTACCTTTAGCACGAATGTTAT